>Ga0126342_10002227_pt1 | contig 29703 bp, 33 predicted proteins | sample Cyp1metagenome_FD_92528 | JGI IMG/M metagenome (GOLD analysis project Ga0126342, IMG submission 92528) | Coral microbial communities from Lord Howe Island, Old Settlement Bay, Australia - Cyphastrea 1 metagenome | ecosystem: Host-associated > Invertebrates > Cnidaria > Coral ...
CTCGGTACCTCGACCCAAATTCCACCAGGTCCCCGGTACCTCGCTGGGAGATACGAGATACGGAACCCTCGTTCAGAGATACTGGTATCTCCATGTGAGGTGCCAACGATGCTTAGGGATATACATATTATACATATACAGTACCCTCTGGTTATTTAAGATAGCCATGGAAGAAATGGCCCATAGAAATAGATGATTTTCCCAGCGAGCTAGAAACCTCCATTTATTTTGGGGATTTTCCATGGCTATGTTAAATAAGCAGATGGTATACAGATATACATGTCATCAGCTGTCATGCTCATCATCCTCTTCCCACAGAAGAGTTGATGAAGCCACGTCCCAACCGTCCATCAACGTCTCATAGGTCTCGGTGACCCTGTGTGGCGCTCGCTGCGAGTTGCTGAATATCACCAAGACGGAACTTCGTTGTGTCCTGGCAAGGTGGAAGATGTGGAAGGATCGAATCGTTTACGACAAGTGTCGGCAAAAGAAAAATGGAAAAATCGTAGTCCAATGTTGTCCAACTGTCCCCATGTTGCATATGTTGCCAGTGGATTCTTCCATGTTCTTAAATGGTTGCTCATGGATGTCTGATGATTGGTGATGTCCGATGATTTCTGATGATTTCTGATGATTTCAGCGTGACCTGCCAGTCTGACTGGCCGCCAAGTCACTTGAGGTCGCACCACGAAGATTCTCACCTCGGAGCTTGAAGGCCTTCCCTCAGAGGAGCGAACTGGAACTCGCTGGGGCACCACGTGGTTCTGAGCAAAAGTGGGAGTATATTAATCATGTGGTTGATTTCGGATTCAACATGATTCAACCAATATCCATCAATATCCAATGATTAGTGAACTATGGTTAACTACATGATGTAGAATCTGATGCGAATCTGTAGAATCTGTAGAATCTGTAGATATGATATATATATATATATATATCATTTTATATATCATGTTATGTCTATAAATGATATGTCTCGTGATGTTTTTCACGACCTCCCAGGACCTAAGGCCTTTCGTCCACTTGACTGGATCACCTCACAGGTGCGGTGATCAAAAAAAGGCATGACGACTTTAAGGGGGAAACCTTTAAGGGAAACCATGTGAAATGTCACTTTTGGATACTTTTGGGGTATACCGGTATACCAAATTAATCATCCAAATCTGATAAAGCCTGAAATGTCACTTTTGGATACTTTTGGGGTATACCGGTATACCAAATCAATCATCCAAATCTGATAAAGCCTGAAATGTCACTTTTGGATACTTTTGGGGTATACCGGTATACTAAATCAATCATCCAAATCTGATAAAGCCTGAAATGTCACTTTTGGATACTTTTGGGGTATACCAAATCAATCATCCAAATCTGATAAAGCCTGAATTTTTTTGGGGGTATATGGAGTGTTACCATGTATTACCAAAGGCTCTTGGAATCTTGTGATCCACCTCCCAGGCAGGTGGAGGTGATCCGTGCAGCAGCAACTTGGCCGAGTTTCGTCATGTGATCCGATGATGCCAAGTTTGGAACATCCAGCCATGGTTTGCCCAAAAAAACATTGAAAGATATTGATAGATTTTCCCAAATTTGATAGAGATTTAAGTCATGTCATGGATACAGCTGAATTATGCTGAATTGCTAGATTTATTAATATGATTTATATCTAGAAAGTGGACGAATTCTTTGCTGATATCCCCAGCCAGAAATCGGTTGTGAAATCGGAGGATGGCTCTGTGGATGCAGATGTGCAGCTGGACAATGAGGGCCCCTGCCATCTGGATTTCGATGCGGGCCCTGGAAGGTGGGAATCCACTTGGAAGACTTGGAAGGGAACAAACATTGGAGGAAGCCCCAAGGTTTTTGATGTTTTATGGTAAAAACGAAGATTTCTATGGATTTCTTGTATGAATAGTTGAGCTAGGTTATCAAATCCTATCAATTGCTTCGTTGGTTTCTGTTTCCTTGCGGCATTCCATTCTCACAGGCACTTTCATTTGACGGACGTGGCCTACTTTGCACCTGCTCAGGCTGGGTTGTGGAGGCCATGATTAGGAAAGAGTGGTGAAATCAAAATTGTGGAGGTAAACCCAATCATAAACCATCTCCCATTTACACCCATTTACCATCATTTACCAAATTTTGGGATTTGGGGTTGTTATAAACCACATCCATATCCATTCCATGCCTAGAAAACAGGAGTTGTTAAGGGTTTATGATTGGGTTGTTTACCATTTGAATCGCACACAACTGAGAGACTGTTACCAGGTAGAGCTGCGAGAGGGTCTCGTCGGTGCCAGCTTTCAGTCAGGAGCGGAAACACGATGAAAAAATACGTCGATGTAAAAAACCACTGATGAAACGGAGGTGTTCTGTGATGTTCCAGAATATTTCATTATGTTTCATAAGAATTTTGAACTACACCGCCTCGAAACGGCTTCAAACATGGTGCCAACTGCAGGAGACTACCCAGTGCTGACGGAGAACTACACCGTAGAGTACATGGAGGACATGAAAAACAACATCCTGGCAGTTGCTGATGAATCATTGTTTGCCAGAAAAGACTTTCTACTGTTTTTTAGGTGGGTTAGAACCACAAAATAATGTAATTAGTGGCGATATGCATACTCTTTATAATGTATACATGGAAAGCCATAAACAGATCATATATCCAGCAACAGTTGAGTGATACTGGATATGTAACCAATAACTGAATATTATATATACCCAATAAGATATGTGGCCAAACCATGCAATATAATGCATAGATATGTGGATATTTAGCATGATTAAACCATAAATCAATAAAATCTGTCACCCATAGGGATCTTCATCTGTCGCTGCATAATCTGAGGAGATCAACCCCTCCGACTGCCCCAATGACACCGACAGCAACGACTCCTTCGACAATGACAGCAATGGCAGCAACCGAAGTGACTCGTTTTCCGTTGGGAACTGGGAAAGATATGGAAAGATTCCAGGGTTCCAAGATGTTCCAAGTTTGTTGGAAGTTCATGGGTTACTCTCTGGTAAACTAACATAGCTATTGAAAATGGCCATTTATAGTGAGTTTTCCAATAAAAATGGTGATTTTCCATAGTCATGTTAAATTACGAGAGGGTATTTGATGTTGCTCGTCGCCATGAATTTGGTGGATCGAAAAATTGGATCAACGTCAAGTGAAAGTGTTTGTTGGGCTGTGCAGCTGTGCAGGCAGTTGCTTCCAGGGTTCTTCGACACAAGCTGCTTGGAACAAAAAGCACCAAAAAGTTTTGAGATGGGTCAAAGATCAAACTGAGACAGACGGGGAAGTCCCACACAAGTATCGCTGTGAAAATAGTTGTGATTGACACTTTCGACATCTTTCGACTGTGCCTTGATGTACCTTGTCTTGCTCCTCATTTTGTTCATCTTGCTATGCTGGCTCTGCCAGGTGCCGATCCTTCCAACCACCTGGAAGTCCTTCTGGACGCTGGGACGGCCATCGCTGGGTTGGAACGCCAGACATTTGGACACGCCCATCCGCAGTCGACGGCTGCGACTTTATGGAACCAGAGGTGCCAAAAATGGACTCCGAGTCGGAGAAGTTGTATATCAAACACCCAAAATGGGGGGAGGTGATCATTTAATGATGATGTTGTACCATATTTACCATATTTTACCTAGTTGGATCAGATGCTATGGGTCGAGATGGTCGTTCAGAACCCCCCAAAACCATCCAAGACTACTGAACTGATGTTTGCGATTGCTTCTGCTGGAAAAGCAACAAAAATGGGGTTCCCAATATCAATGCATGCTTCACTGCTTGTGTTGTGAAAGGCTATTCTTCCTCGTTCTGTGAAAACAATATGCTCGGAGACATCACCATATCTTCATGGAAAATTCATCCAGCTGGCTCCGCCAGCATGACTCCGGGACAATCTCTGAACATCGATGAAAATCGCTTGAGTTATGTTGACTTACCAATGTCAATGTCCTGAACATTGGTGTTTACCAGATTGCTCTACCCTCTGGCAAACTGGTACACAAAAGCTATTGAACATGGCCCAGTCGATTTATAGTGAGTTTTCCATAGTTACAAAATGGTGCATCTTTCCATAACTAGTTATGTTAGGAAAAATCCCATTGCCACCAAATGCGGTCCCAATAGCATGGTGGATCTTCACTCCGATGGGCTCAGCGGCTCCAGGCGTTTGCCAGGTCCGGGAAGTTGAGCTTCGTGGACAGATCTTCTCGGGAAAGCGGTGTCCCATGCAGGTGGGCAAATCTGGGAATTTCAATGGGAAAAATCCTGGGAAAAATGATGATTAAAGTGGGGGAAAAATCCCCAAAAAATCCCCAAAAATGCCATTTGAATGGTAAAAATATGTAAAAATGATGATCAACTGGATTTTGGATTTGGGGATACACATGGAACACGATTTTCAGAGCCAATCAAAGCGGGGAATGAGGAGATTATGTCAATTATCGTCCTTGATTTTCCAGAGTTGGTTGTTGGTTTACAGAACTGGCCGAGACTTTGAAGCCTTGATTGGGTATGCAGATCGCGTGTACTTTCTGGTCACTGGGACATCCATATCACAACAGTAAATCCGACTTCATACAAAGGGGGCTAACAATGCAAGAATACAAAGGTTGGATTTTGGCTCCACAAGGAAAAATCTGCAGGCAACAGCAAAGCTATTCAACAGCAAAGATTCCTATGTTCTCGATCCCAGAATGTCACAAAGATGAGACAAGCAATGGGATGGAATCTCATGGCCAATCCCAGAAATGTCAGATTGTTCATCAACCACTACACTTTGCTAAACTAACACAGCTATGGAAGATGGATGAAACTGATGATTTACCTACTAACACTGTTAGTTTGATGGATGATCATGGTCCTTAGTTTGATGCTTTTTTGATGATTTACATTGATTTACCTAACAATGGACCTACTAACAATGGATGGATTGTCCACTATGGATTGTCCATCATCCATTGATGTTTTGATGGATTGACCTACTAACAATGGTGGTTTTCCACTTCGCAACCTCTTCGCAAAGTCATTGTGCGAGGTCTCCCATGGTGGCCCGGTGGCCGCCTTGGGCGTCAGCAGTGGAGCAGCACTGCAGCAGTTGGCCACGCAGAAATTGGGCGTCACGGAGGTGGAGGATCAGCTCTTGATGATGCCTGGAGGTGCCAAAAAATTGGTCAAAAAAATACGGTGGAAATGTTGGGTAAAAATGGGGGATTTCACCATGATTTTCTATGGGATTTCATGGGATTTAATAGATGGAATAGATGGTTTTATCAGTTTTATATAGTTTTATCCTCTTCCAAATAGGTAAACCCTCTATTTAATATGTAAACCATTGGAATAGATGGTTATCATGACCTTGGAATATATTTTTAAGTTACTGGGATATACTTGGAATATACTTGGGGGGGATTCTCTTTATTTGGACATGATTGGGATATGATTGGCCCAATGAAAGTTGACCATGACATATCATTACATATCATGAATAATTGGGATCCCCAAGACCATTTGGATATGAAGAGGGGGGGTCTTTTAAAGAAGGGCTTCAATACTAAAATGATCTAATTGGCTTGGATTATACTTGAGATATGATTGGGATATACTTAGGGATATGATTGGGATATACTTGGGGTATGATTGGGATATACTTGGGATATGGTTGGGATATTCTTGGGATATGATTGGGATATTCTTGGGGTATCTTGGGGTATTTTTGGGTTATGGCAGGGATATGATTGGGATATGTTGTGGATATAGTTGGAGTATACTTGAGGTAATTATGAGGGATATGGTCGGGATATAGTTGGGATATGGCTGGGGTATGGCTGGGATATAGTTGGGATATAGTTCGGATTGTAGGGCCAGCAAAAATAGGAAAAGATGTAGGTGTTCAATGGTGGTCAATATGTTTTAATCATCAAATATGGTCGCATTTAGTTGGGATATCAGTGGGTTGAATGGGGTTATTGCAAAAAAGCAGGTGCTCAATGTTGCTTAACGTGGACCAATCATCAAACAGGCCCACATTATTTGGATAGACTTGGGATAGTTCGATCTACGACCTGTCGAAAAAGGCGACACATGTGCAGAGAGATGGAGCGGGGCGTGATGGGGTACACATTTTTCAGGCAGATCCATTTCATGCCCCGCATGTGGCGATTGATAGTTAGAAATCTCCCAAGGTGCGGTGAATTCTCAACGTTCGAACTTTCACTTCCAAGTTGTGAAGCATCATATACATACTAGCGTACACCCCTCCATGCTGACAGCTGTTTTCTTATGTTTTTTGTATTTTCCTTTCAATGCAATTCGCACTCTTGTTTGGCTCAAGATTTCGTTTCGGCTCGCTGATTAAAACAAGCATTCTGAGCTTGTCATTGAGTGATTACCTGGGAGGTTGTGGGTAGTTCACTCAACAGGTTAACAGCCTCAGGTTCATATTTAATTATCATTCTTGGTTGCCTTGTGATAAGTCCGAGCCAAGCTTATTCACTTGTGTTGCCAGCACATCCATATACACACTCGTTCCTTTCGTGATAAGCAAATGTCGGCAATGGGCTAAGCTGACCTCTTACTTGTCCCAGGATTCCAGTCAGTGAAGCAAGCCAGCACTTAAAGTGACCAGGACTGCTTGAGTACTTCGGGGAGTGTTTGCACTGTCCAGGGTGCATCCCCTCATTCGCAAATACCAACTTCAATATTTCGCCAAGCTTGAATTCCTTAGTGTGACTGCTAGGTTGAGCGCAGGGCTTGATACACATAAGATTGAACCACAAAGTGTGTTGAAGTGTGCCATTGATTCGTGTCCCTGTGAGAGACTCATACTCAAATCGCATCCGTCAGTTGTTCATCAAACCAACATCAATAGATAGCTCAGCTGGCATTGTGCCTTAGACCCCCCATCATTGCTAAGCAACTTTTGGGTGTAGAGCCTGAGCATCGATAGTAAGACTTCTCGAATATAGCAGTCCGACTCCAGTGTCGAGCGAACGTGTGTGTGTGTGTTGTGATCTGAACACCGGTGACTTTTGGTCCAAACCCAGTTGTATCACTGCAAGTGCTTCACCGCAACCGCTACGTGATCTTGTTTCACGCAAAGGTGCCACTGCAAAAGGATTTCACTGCAAGAGCGCGTAGAGGCCGTGCCCGAACACCTCCTGATCGTGAAGAGAACATCTCTCGTGAGCGTCTACAGCAGTTGAGGGACGCATATCAGAGAAGCCGTGCTCAAAAGCATGGGGGTGACAACTACAGAAGACGGTTGAAGGGTTTGTGTTGTGGCCTTCTCAACTTCTTCATTCAAGTGTGTACTCAGATTCTTGATCAGGGACCACTTTCCACCGACAGGTCCGCCAAAATCTTTCGCCGCCGCTTAGAAAGTGCCCAGGATCGGCTGAGGCAGGTGGAAAGGGGTCGTCCACCAATCCATTGGCAGGAGGCACTAGAACAACTCTGTGTACGAGCACCTGGATGATCTCTAATAATGGCTTTGCAATTTTTGCATCGCCTAGTAATATATGTTGAACAGCTTGTTCGGTGTGAGGGGGGAGTTGTGAAACATCATGTACATACTAGTGTACACCCCTCCATGGTGACAGCTGTTTTCTTATGTCTTTTGTGTTTTCCCTTCAATGCAATTCGCGCTGTTGTTCGGCTCAAGATTTCGTTTCAGCTCGCTGATTAAAACAAGCATCCTGAGCTTGTCATTGAGTGATTACTGGGGAGGTTGTGGGTAGTTCACTCGACATTCCAGAGCCGCTGTCTCATTTTGTTGAGCGCGTGCTAAGCACAAAGCTAGTCAGATGGTAGAATTTAGTTGTTGCATGTTCGGACAGTCTCCGGATTTTCCTCATGCAAGACAAGAAAACATGCGAAGCAAACATGGAAACCCAAGTTTGACGTTCTCAATTCCTCGCTGATCGTTGTGGGTATCCCAGTACCAGGTTCCTTGGTGGTTTGGATGCGAGTGGACACCACTGAGCAGATAAAGTTTCACTTGGAGGTGCGACAACCCACAGCGACGTCTAAGACACAACGTACAGAATGGCGGCCTCGGAGAGATCTGTAAGTTTGTGTTGAAAGAGGTATAAAGAGTTTCGGATGGTAATGTGGTAATGTTACACACGTAAAATGTCTCTTCCTGCCAGTATTTGAAGAGTCTTATTACTGACTGGCAACCAGCCTCTTTGGTTTCTCTGCTCAGGCCACAGTGCCCGAAAATGTCGAGCCCAAGACAGTGCCACTGCCTATTTTGGCCAAGAAAATCCAAGCAGGCGCGTGAAAATCGTCGGACACCTGAAGAAATGTTGAGATTGTTGACCTGCCCAAGGATATCTTCCGGCAATCAAACGTGGCAATGGGAAACCCCCTAGAAATGGAGGTTTCAATGGGAACATCATCTACAAATGGCAGATTGTCCATTGCCATGTTTGATTACCAGAGGGTATCCCAGTGCTTGCGTCAGTGTTGACGAAACAAACATGTAAGAGCTTACAATCACTGATGTCAATGGTTCCGGGAATTGAAGATGTATCGCTGTTTTTTTTTTGTGCAAAATTTCAGAACATCCGTGTAGCCTACCCTGACCTGTAGCAAGTTTCCGGGCAGCATTCTACAGCTGCCCAAAATATCCCAAAATGATCTTCGACAAAATCCCAACCTTTTGCAACTCCCCAAAATGATCAACAACTCTCAATAGCAGCTGCAGGTCAGCTCTTCTCTACAGAGTTTTCGGCGATGTTTCGCATCTTCAGCGATACACCGAGAATGACCTGGAGAGAGCTGCCGAGCCAAAGTGTCAGCAGTGTTTTTTGGGGAAACTGATAGGAAACGGTTGTATTTGGATCTTCCATTGAAATAGTAAAGCACTCAGTTGATAAAGTGATGACTTTTGGACACTTTGGGTCAGTTGGTCACGAAATCTTGTTACCGAAACATTCCCCCCCACTTACATAGAAAACCTTGCGAGTTGACTAAAGGTGTTGGTTTTGGCAAGTTTGGTTTTGCCATGTCACAATCTTGAGCAAAGCGTTCCTCAAAAACATCGACATCGCAACGAAAGGCATATAATTTTGAGTTCTTTGAATACAAAGATGATATGTATATGGATTGATGAATGATATTGATATGGCATATAATTAATGAATACAATCCATATCAATCCATCACCTTCCAAATCCTCCCAGGAGTAGCAGCACCTTTGACCTGCCGCCGGGTCTCTGGGCCTTGGAATTTTGGAATGCGAACGGCGCAGCTTTGCAGCTGGGAGAACTTCAAAGCCTCACTGCAGGTGGATCCACCAAAAAATCATCCAAGATTCTGCCTGTCCGTCCTTAGCTAACCATTATAGCTAACCATTACCAGGTTATATCTCATTAATATGTCATTAATATGTCATTAATCATTATACAAATTTATACCTAATTATAGCATGGGGAACATGATATGATATCATAAATATGATATGATTCAAATGATATGATCGTGGGAATTTTAGGGTACCGTTTTGGATGCAACAAACTCATTTTGGTGAACCAGCTAGTGTCGATGTGAAGAGAAAATTGGATTGTCAGCAGCGACAAAGAGTAGGAAGCATGGCATCCTCCAGAATCAACTTGTTCCTGAACTTGTCCTGAAACGTTGCAGAGAAGTTTTCATGTTTTCAACAAAAGCAGTAGGGTTTGTCCATGTTTGCCAAATTCAGCCATCCCATTAGAATCCATTAAATCAATTAATATCCATTAAATTCCACAACCCCAGCTATCCACAAATCGCTCCCTATGAAATCGCAGGTGTCGATTTCTTGGTTCAGACTTTGACCATTCCAGACGTGGTGCAGCCATCCGCCAAGATGACGCCCATGGTCTCGCTGCTTGTTTCAAGTGTTACTAATTATTTACTACAATGTGAGGCCCCCAAGATAGCTAAGTTGGTTTATAAGCCCCAGTAACTATAGTTATAAGTACCATAAACCATAGTTATTGGAGTTATAAATCAACTTGGCTATCTTGGGGGCCTCACAATGTATTATTTGCTTGGTACTCCAAGTTCAAATGGCTAAAAATCCCAAAATGTGGAATATGATGGGATATGTACCAACTCCTACATCGGGAATGACTTAACTGACGCGAGATCTCGCGAGTTTTATCACGAGTTTTGGGGGTCGTCTCTGTCAAAGAAACTGAAATCTGCAGCCTTCCCTGTTGAATCAACCCCGGATCTGCCGATCATCGAACCATGAATTACCCTGGTCTCAGATTCTCAGGTCAATTGATCCTCCTGGTGGGCCTTATATGGGCAACAGCGACGTTTTGCTGCGAGGTCGGGGAATTTATCACAGATTTTTTTCGGGGCCATGGGTATCCATGGGTTCCAACCTGTAGATCTGATTGATTTCAGGTCATCTTTTTGGACTTATGATGCTCTGGTTATTTGGCGAAAATCCCCAAAATCAATGGAGGTTTCATGAGGTTTCTGGTTTCTAGCTGGGAAAATCATCTATTTCTATGGGCCATGGTTTCCATGGTTTCCATGGTTTCCATGGCTATGTTAGTCATAGCCAGATGGTATGATGACTTATGATGACTTAGAACATCTTGGAAGCCTCGAGCCTCTACGGAGCGTGCCAGGCAGTGGCTTTCTTTGCAACGGCACGACCACTGCTGAGGAGCTTGCAGTGAACCTCTCCGACACACCTTGCGTCTGGGGATCCAGAGGACTACAACTTGGAAGCCATGAAAAAGATGCACCAAGTTCTAGAAAATTCACCCAAAAATCATGTCTAAACTCCAGTTATCGCCAGTTATCTCCAGTTTCTCAACATTTCTCAAGATAATCCCATGATATTCCCATAATAATCCAATATTCCCATGATTTTCCCCATGATTTTCCCAGGTGGTGACCTCCGCCAGCGACACGGAGCTGCGTTGTCGCAGCGGCGCCAAGACGTCGCTGGGGGGACAGCAGGTACTGCTGAAGGCTGGCTGTGGCAACGTCTTGCTGGACGCTCATCTGCACCAGAAAACTGCAGAAGTTTGAGAAAAGAACTGCTGAGCGTTTGCTGATTTTGCTGAGCGGAGTTGGAATATGTGGTAATTCGAGGGTGAAAATTCGTGAAACATGTGGCAGAATTGAGACTTAAACCAGATTTTGAGAGAGCTACCTGGTTTTTGTCATGTTCGGGGTCAATTTTTACGTTCGTCAACACCAGAAAGCACCGCAGTCTGAAGTCATCTGAGGGGCCGGACGTCTCCTTCATCTACACCTCGCGATGGTCCATCCCTTCTGATTGGCCTCATGGTGAACCGCCCATTCCAACAGACGAGACGTTGATTCCGGCAGGTGCCAACTGTGCCAACTGTGACCTTCAGTCATAGCTATGGCTGACTTTGGATGACTTTTGATGACTTTGATGTCATAATTTTGCCGGTCAGATGTTTCAGACTCTCGGATGCCAATTTCGGCCAGAGAGGTCGTGGAAGGATGAAACATGTGTGTTGACTGTGTAGGACCTCAGTAGGCTGTGGAATTTTCAGGATGTTCAAAAAAGGATTGTTGCCACGGTTGATTCCAGAATATTCCAGGCAGCCATGTGGTGTTGGACATGCCCACAGAGAAGCTGAGTTTGCTACGAGTGGAAGGTGAGTTGGAACTGGATTTGATGGCGCAGGACGACCCGCGGAAGTCCGCAGCATCAGCAGTTCCTTCAGAGCCATTGGATGCGATGTATGAATGATGTATACTGTATAATGATGTATAGCATTGGATTAATATGTATTTGTAATTATTTGTATATATCCATATTTTTTGTTTTGGATTTTTTATCCTCTACATCCTCAATAAAATCAAGAGTTCTGATTCGTTTTGGTGATTTGTCCCTTTCCAGGACATTTCTCTGCAAACAGAACGGCTATGGCTGCGTGGTGGTAGTCTCACTGCAGCGAGGAAAGATGTTAGGTGCACCGCTCAATCAGTGTGAAAAAGCTGTTCAACTTGGACTACTCCATAGATTTTCTTTCTTATAGACTTTCTGATGATGCTTGTAGATGTTCTCATTCAATGTGGAACATGACTGGAACACCATAGCTGCCATAGCTGGTATGGATCCAGGTCTCTCATAGACTCGCTGGACCCCAACATGTCGACCATCGACACGAACACCAACTTTTCCATCGTCATGGGGGACGCCAACATCACTCAGGCGTTGGGCCAATCTTAGCCAATGCCGATCTGAGCCAATCTGAGCCACATAGTGACATAGTGTGACATAGTGTGACATAGTCAGTAAACAGAAAACCAGGGAGCACTTTTCATCAGGGCGAGACTTGTTCAGGTATTTTCTCGTCGAGTGGAAGCACAAGGCTGTTGGGCTGGCTGACGAGAGCAACAGGGGGCGGATCCGCCAATGAATTGCCGGTTCAAGGATTTGAGTATTTTGAGTGGTTCATTCCTCACAAGCTGCAAAAGTCTCTGAAGTGGCGCAGTGGTTTTTGCAGCGATTTGCATTGCACCTTTAAGATATCATATATCCATACTTGTATATCATATCCATACATATATCATATAATATTATATAATATTATATATATATACTGTATATATATCTCTTTGAATGTCACCATGTGAAAACCCGACCATAACATACCAACCATCACAGCGTTTTGGGGACGACAGGATGATCCCGGCCCGATCCCGGCCCTGACTTTCAGTGTTTTTCAGTGTGCTAAGGCGTTCATCGCTATGGCCTGTTGGTGACCAATCGCTTTGAACGTGAGTCTGCCTGGGCTGATGCACATGGAAGTTGCCTGTCGGATTTCGAATCGTGGTACATCGCAGTGCAGAGCTGCCGCCGGTTCCGTTTATTGTGATGGGCTGCAGAATACAGTGCTTTCTATTGGGGGCACTTTAAACCATACGAGGACACTTTAAACCTGAAGATGATTGCAAAGATTTTTTGCTAGCTAAGTGCAACTTGCAGGCTGCATTCACATCCATTATACCAAAAATCGTAGAGTTCTGCTACTGTAAGCGCTGGAAAGCGCATCGATTAGATGCAAACATCTTATTATGCTTGGGGAAGGTAATTGAGGAAAGCGCATCGACATGCGTTGCCGTTGGGGGAAAAGCATTTTCCATTTCAATTTCATGGCGTTTTGCCCTTAACCATCCATAACCCTTGAGTTACTGGTGTTTTTTTCGGGGAGACCACATGTTGTGTGAATCGCAGGTTTGATGCTTCGAAGTCCCTTTCGGCGTTCCTCCTTGCTGGTGCGCTCAGCCATGGCCGGTAGCAAGGAGCAATGCTGGATCAGACATACATTCACTTCATATCACTTCATTAGCTTCGTGGTTTCAAGATGTTTCAAGTATTTCTATCTTCAACATCTTCAACGTTCTTCAGCCATATTCGGGAGAATATGGAGAATGACCCTCCAACATATCTCCTATATCTATCCAGAGATATGTGTCGAAACCTGCTCCATGTGTCACCCAGCCATTTCTGCTCCTCCATTGGTCAGGAGTTGTCCTTACGGAATCCCATCGATGTAGAAATCGGCGAACATCTCCTGGTCATGGGTGGAAGTGGAGAAAAGCCAGAAGTTCACGTGAGGAGCTCAGAGACCAAGGGAGATGAAGGATATATTGATATTTTATAGTATATATATATGTTATATGTTATGTATATATATATAAATATAATATATATAATATATAATATATATAATATATAATATATATAATATATAATGTTTTGATTTAATATGTGTGTGTGTATTGATGTAACTCTTAATACTGCTGCATTTTCTCTGAAGAGAAGTCGGATGACAAGGTGGCAAGGCATTCAATTAATACAAAGTTTTTAGTCCGAGGAGGTTGAAGTCAAGTCGTAAGCTCAGAGGTTGTGGAATCAATTGAAGAGGACGGCTTCAAGTTGATGCTCCTTGGCGACACAGCACCGACACAAAGAGGATTTAATTTGGGGCAAGATCCACCAGAAATATTTTTTGGGGGCCGCAGTGATAGTGGCCCAGCAATTGTCAGATGAAGCATGATGGCCAATGATATTGGGATATTTCTTGGGTTTTTCCATGTTTTTCGTGACTCAACAAGTGCCACTTAAGTTGATGGGTGGTCCCACATCCATCCACCATTTCACAGCGGAATGGCGAAACCGCCAGGTTGCAAGAGCCGCTGCTCCATGATCGAGAAGGAGGTATCAGACAGCTGGAGGCCATTCAAGAGCAGATCTTGTACAACTTCGGCGAGGCCGGAAGCGAGGAAAAAAACGAAGCTTTTTTGGAAGTTGAATGACCAAAGTTTCAGGACAATAAAAATCGCATTGGAAAATGATGGAAAAATGACCAAAGACCAAAGATCCCATCTCCAAGGATCACCAAGGAATTCCCCCATTTCGGCCCATCTGTCTATCGGTGAAATCTTTTAGGTGGACCTCAGTGCCACAGTGGCATCTCTCGGTGGAATGGCGCATTTCTACGGTTCCAACTGTGACGCCTTCATCGACTGCCTCAACTCGGATGGAAGCTGTGGTCAGATCCTAAGGTCGAGACCTAAACGGAATCCATGTAGATCCATGTAGACATGTAGATCCATATAGGATATTTATAGGATGTGATCCATATAGGATATGATCCATATAGAATATTATAGGATATATTGAGGATATATTGAGGATATATAGGAAAATTGAAAATCCCAACCCCTTCAATTATCTTAGATTCTTAGATTCGTTGCCACCCGAATGAAACCCTGGTGAAATGTACTGGATCTATTCATTCGAGGTCCTTGATTGGGGGAGTGGGATTCGAATTCGTTATCATCATTGTTATCATATATAATCAATCCTTATATATACGTGTATATATATATATATGTATTCAATTAATCATCATGTTTGATATATTTGAACATTATATACGTAATCAACTTTTTTTTGGGGGATATATTAGAATTCCTGCTCCTTTTTTTCATGAAATGGTTGGTTCACCTCATGAGGCATCGAGGGACTGGTCTTCAGCCATTGTGGTCAGGTGGCATCAGGACTCCGTCAGAAATTGCTACCCAACCTGGTTATGACTAACAGGGCTAGCCATGGTTAAGCCATGGCCCTAATCGAAATAGATGGTTGACCTATGAAAAAAATGGGTGGATTTTCCATGGCGAACTGTTAAATAACCAGAGGGTATATCAATTGATGATCTTTAGATGATATCTAGATGACATCACCTTGTCAAAATACCATAAAATACCGTTCAATGGTGAGTTCCAGTAACAGACTTGGCTTTGAGTTAAGGTGTTTAGGTGTTTTTTGTGTACATGTCGTGGAAATTGTGCTAGGAACCGCTGGCGTTCCATGCGTGAATCTAAAGGCGTTGCAAGAGCCCAACCACGCTTTCGCAGCCTGACGACTGGAGTTGGGTTTACGACGGGTTTACGACGGCTTTGATCCTTTTCTTCATTGTGATTTCAGGTCTAAAATGGAGGGATGCAAGCGGATGCAAGGTCTGAAAATCTCTGAAAGATTGGACGGCTTTGGCTGAAAGGTTTAGTCACCCGTGTGCCCGGAAGAAGTGTCCGCCGTATGGATAGCTGTGCATTACTTGCAGCTACTCCTCAGAGATTTCTGTTGAATCCGAAATGAGCCACATTAGATTTACTTGTCAGACTAGTTTAGTTAGCATTAGTACTATCCCTCTCATCATTTTGTGAGCATTTCGAAGCCGTTGAGGTAAAAGACTCTGTCTTCTTGGATGCTGGTGGACCCGCCGTAGTCTTGCAGGCGCAGGATTGAGGGCAGAGCGGCAGAATGGAGCCAACAGGGACCCTGTCATGAAATCGTCAATGCCCAATGCAAGAAACAAAGTGGAGCCATGTGTGGTTCATCTCTGGTATATTAGAAAACCGAGAAAACAGCATGAAACAAACAGAATCGACCTGATTTACTTGAAGCATGTTCAAGCAGATTGAAACAGATTGAAGCAGCTTGACGCCAAAAAAAATGGGATCAAATCGCATCAAACACATATAAAAACATATAAAAACCGTGGTGATCATTGGTTTTTCCTATAAAAACCATGGTTTTTATCGCAGAGACGCAACTTTTTGAGGCCCAAAGCCGCGGCCACTTAGAGTTCACCAACAACTTGGTGACTTCCCCTCGGGGCTCGGGGGTCACTGTGACCGTCAGGCCGGCACGGGCCGTAAGCTGTGAGAATGGGGCTGGGATATGATGGGACGCTACTGTATGGATTTATATAAAAATGATTTGGAATTTATATGGAATTTATATTGAATTTATTTGGAATTATATGGAATTTATATGGATTTATATAAAATGTATATGGAATTTAAATGGATTTATATGGAATTTATATAAAATTTATATGGATTTATATGGAATTTATATGGAATTTATATGGATTTATATTGATTTTTTAATGGATTTATATAGAATTTATAGCGATTTATATGGAGTTTATTTGGATTTTTATGATTTTTTTACGGAATTATATGGAATTTGTGTGGAATTTATTTGGATTTGTATGGAATTTATATGGAATTTATACGGAATTTGTATGGAATTTATTTGGAATTTATTTAGAATTTATATAGAATTTATATGGGAATTATATGGATTTAAATGGAATTTATATGGATTTTATGTGAATTTTATATGGAATTTATATAGATTTATATGGATTTTTTATGGATTTATATAGAATTTATAGCGATTTATATGGAATTTATTTGGATTTTTATGATTTTTTTATGGATTTATATGGAATTTATATGGAATTTATTTGGATTTGTATGGAATTTATATGGAATTTATACGGAATTTGTATGGAAATTATTTGGAATTTATTTGGAATTTATATAGAATTTTTGTGGAATTTATATGAATTTAAATGGAATTTATATGGAATTTATATGGAATTTATATGGATTGATAACAATACCTGCCTATAAATAGCATTTTTAGGGGATGAACATCCATAATTCCCAGCGATTTTGATGTGAAATACAGTATACTGTTCTATGTTATTTGATGCAGCAAATGCGGTGGTTTTTTTTCCAGGAAAACTGTGAGCAACCAGCCATGGAAAATGTGGGAAACTTAGAGTTGGATCGTTTTCCTTGGTGACAGGGAGTGCTCAACTTGGCGTTTGTTGATTTGTCAGGCAAGATCTTCCAAAAGGCCCTGCGGTACTGCTGCGGAACAACCAAGTCGTGTCACCACGGAAGTCACTGGGCAGAAGCCAACAGGATGTTGCTTGAATCTTTTCACATCTTTTTCCCATCTTCTTCCCATCCGCCCAAGCCCCCATGATTGACCTGCAAAAATTGCACTTAAATAGCTGCTCCAACCAGTGACAGTGCTGACTGTGCTGTGACTGTGCTGTGACCGTGTCGGTGTCGAGGTCGGATGTGGGATTGCCGTGGTTCCAACATCGAGTCGCATTTCGAATGGCCACTGGCGCTGCCTCATATCTGGAGAACTTCGCATCCCATGCCGAGGCGTCGGGGCATAGCTGTGGTTCCTGTGGTTCCTGAAGATGTGGCCATGAAACAGCACAAGAAAGAACTGGAGTATACTAACTAGAGTATGCTAGCCATGCAGTGACAATGAAAAACTCACCCTGCCTGCATAGCCTACATATCCCTACATGTTTTGGGACTTCAGACTAAATCAGAGTGATATATTCCCGTGATTGAGTGATATTAAGAGAGCATTTGATGACCATTCGAGTGGTCATTTGTCACCAAGCTTTGACTGACCATTTTTCCCGAGGCCTGTTTCTACTTCGAGCCACGTGTTGACTCAGATGACTTTCCAGGCGCGCTGTACTGCACTGAAGTTGGCGTTTTCCTGACATCCGAAGGGTTAGGTCAAAAAAGTGATTTCAAGGACAGGTTGGGCTTTTGAGATCGAGCACCTGATGTTTCTAGGTTTGACCTAGCAGGATTGAAATCAACGGATTTGCACAGGTGACATGTCGTGGCTGCACGCCTTCCGCGGCAACGCTGTGCACGGTTGTCACATGGCCCTGCTGATGACCACGCTGCGCCAAGGGGACTCCAAGGACCCGGGACCAGCGGCGCTGCGAGAGCAGAATTGTCATCGCATGTCATGGGTTTTCGTAGTTCACTATGATTCATTACATATCTAGAACTCATATATCATATATATATATATATATACATGTTATATACATATATACATATATACAATATATACCATATATACGTCGTGAAGTCCATGCCACAATTTCTATCGCACAGATGCCGTTTGCCAGGTCTTTGAGGACTTCAGGGTTTTCGCCAGCGACTATGTGGCCTTTGTGCACGCCTGCGATCGATGTCGTTTGGTGAACTGGAAATGGGTGGAGTGCACCTATGGCATTTTGGATCAGGACCAAACATGACCAAACAAAAAGGCCAAACTAACCACCTGTTTAAGGTCCACACGTGCTGCGGGAAGTCGGATGATGTTGGATGCAGATCTGAACAGATGTTGTTTTTGGATATGTTCCTGTAGCAACGTTGCCCTGTCGTGTCAAAAAGCAACGCAGACCCCAAACGTGGCGTCAACGTGGCGCCACCGGGCGCGAGCAGGACTCAGCACCTCTGCTGGAAGATCCACCTTGGATTGAGTACCTGGGCACAAGAAACACAACACTTGTGCCACTGGTGACTGACACTACAATCCAAGATATCCCAAGATCTTCGGAATTCTTCGGATCCCAGTCATCTCAACAGATGCCACGTTGCGCCAAGGAACATCACTGCGGTTGGCACTCGTGACATGTGGGGCGCCCCTCATGTGTCCCTGGAGCCACAGATCATCCTTGGTCCGCGTGAAGGTGAGGCTTCCTTCAGGGGACCAGATCTCACATATTAAACCATGGTAAACAGTGGGTAAACTCAACAATAAACCAATAATATAAGCATATAAGCTATATATAAGCTATATCTATCTATATCTATCCATATAATATGCATATCTAAGTATAGCAGTTGGATTCCTTTCGAAGAAATTCAGTGGCTTCACCGATCTGCAGAGAAATGCAGTCCTCCAATGTCCTAAGCAGGTCGACACATTCGCAACTTGACCTTCTTCCTCTTTGGCAGCAGTCCATGCCTGCAACTTGATCTGCGTTTCAGTCACCACTTGGGCAAAGCGGGGGTGAGGGTTTGAGTTACCACTGAAGTCACTGGACCATTTGAGAATGAAAAGAAATAAAGTTAAATAAAGATCATTCGATGAATTTGCTTAGTTTGCTCGACACAATGTGGGAATCTATGGGAATCTTCTATTGAGTATACATAGCAATACTGTGCCCGGCTGCGTCATCCAAGTCATCCAAGTCATCCAAGATCATCCAAGTTTCCCTCAGTGGTGCACAGGCACGGAGGCTTCCGACCCGTGACCATCAGAGCCGAGAACATACGCTTCTTCCAGAGCGATGCAGCTCAGCTTTATCAGCGGAAGCTGTGGGAGGATTCTTCACGGATCGATCCTGGTGCTTATGAGACTCTTTGACCGGCCAGATTTCACATGGTTTCACTCTTCTTTGACAATCTCTGAGCAGATTTCACTGTTCAAAAACATTCAAAAACACAACAACTGCAATTCTCCGTGTTCAAGATGTTGCAAGATGTTGCAAGAGGCAGATCAACAAAAATCATGGGTGGATTTTTTGATGTGAGGTGGAGATCTTGACACAGTCTCCGGCTGGCTATGCCATCTTTGCAGACCTCGACGGTTCGTTGTCTGGGACAACTGGAGGTGGGCACTGCGACATGTTTTTTTTCGTGTGGTGTCTCTATTGGGCCAAAGTACAAGTATGTACAAGTAGTAGTCATCTAATAGTCATCTCAAATCATCTGAACATGTGCTGAACATGTGATTTCTTAGGATTTCTTAGGTTTTCTTGATATCGTTCTCGTTCGTTGTGTGTCTTGTATATCTTGTATATCTTGTATATCTTGTATCATGAAGTACTCGTATGATGTGACATGATGTGAGATGATGTGACCCATTTAGCAGTGCACGAAGGTTGGGTCACCGGAGACAAGTTCTACAATCGCCATGCTCGTTGTCAGAGTGTAGGAGTCCAGGCTGGGAAATCTGCTGAACATGTCAGGCATGGCCATGGCGAAGGCCCGGCCATGGCGGCCATGGCGGCCAGCAATGTGGCAATCTGCTGGTCACATTCCAGAATCAAAAAACTGATTCTGTTCATGTGTGGAATCCTGAAAAGGTTAGTAACTGTCAGAGCTTCCACTCAGTTTCCCCAATTTACAAAGGGTTTACACAGTTTATACATCTACAAAATTCTACAAATTTGAAATGAAACAATGAATGAAATGCACGTTGGGAGAAGAACGCGTTCAACTGCGTTCAACTGCAGGCAGCGCTGAGACTCTTGTGCTCCTCTGACATCTTCGTCAGGGCAGTGCAGATCACAGGCGGGCAAAAGACAAGAAGACACTGACCTTGCGAAGAATTTGCGAATGGAGTGGAGTGGGATATGTTCATAATATCTTCACATAACCTTGGAATCTCTTCATACTGTAATATGTCATTTTGATTGAGCGCGCAAGTGGCTGAGTGGCTCTGCCTGAGTGAGTGGCTGAGTGGCTGCCGAGCCACTCTGAGTGACTGAGTGGCTGAGTAGCTGCTGCAGCCACTCTGGCAGAGTGGCTGAGTGGCTGCTTCGATTTCTCGAGCCGTGCTGCACATCCACTCTAATAATTCCTAATTATTACTGTATAGACATAATAATGATACATAATGATACCACATGCATATGTATACATATACATAAACAATGGGTTGGGGTGGTTTTAAACATTGTCCGTGCCTGTTTGAGGTGATTCAGACACCGTTTTTTTCCAAAGTCTTTTAGACCAAAAAAAGTCGTAGACAATCCCGTCAATCCCAAATCTCCGGAAAATGTGACCGAAAAATGTGACCATAGATCTGGGATGATCTGGGTAAATGGCCGAACTAAATCTGGGTTCGTGAATTATTGGTAAATTTACCCAGATAAATGTGACATTTTAGATCCTGTGAAGAAGTTTGTTGATATCAATAAGTCATTGATCCTTATGGAACATCGACTGGAACATCGACTGCACTGCAGTCTGTGGAAAGCGTTGACTCTGGTGGTGAAAACGTGTCAGCAGACAGATTTTGTTGCCCCGAGCTGTCCAAAGCTGGAGGTGTACAACCTGCAGATCTCATAGGGTCGCTTGGACGTGATATCTTTCACTACCTTTCACCGGAATCATGTGCAACAATGCCTTCACAGAGAGTCATATCTTAAGGTCTGAAACGCTTTCTTGAGAAAATTCCGTTGCAGAAAGGCTTTTCATGGCGGCCATGCACAATTTCTGAGAAGCCATTTTTTCGACCTTTTTTGGGACGGTTGATCCAAGGACTGATCTCACTGTTTGGTCCATCTATGGTCATGGCTCCGTTCCCTACACAGATGGATGGTTCTTTTCGGTACCTTGGCTGCGCAGTCGAACGTCTCTGCCACCGTAATCAGTAACAGATAATAACAGATACATGGCTGTGATGTTGGAATACATATGAAATCATATGAATAAATGATAATTTTTATGGGGATGGGTCAGTGAATACCATTCAATTGATTCAATACCTCTACATTTTTGGTGCGGGATGAACATGAAAATAGCCTCTAGAAAAGCATACAAAAAGCTATGGCAGCTATGGAAGCCATGGCCCATTTCCAGATGATTTTCCTATAAATGGTGATTTTCCAGCTATGTAAGAAATTACCAGAGGATAAATCCCATTCATATTCCCATTTTTTTCGTATCCCATGTTTATCCTGTTCAATTATCCAAAAAGTTCAATAATGGTGATACTAATATTTTTTTTCGTATCCCATCTTAGTATCCCATTTTCACCTGTTCATATATCCTGTTCAAATTCTGTTCAATTATCTAAGAGTACCCTCTGGTTATTTAACACAGCCATGGTATAGATGGCTCATTTATAGATGGTTTACCTTTTAAAAAAATGGTGATTTTCCATGGCTATGTTAGTCATAACCAGATGGTAAATCCAGGTGAGAATCTCCCCAGGTGGTAGGTGCCAAGAGCCGCGACGACTTCGTCTGGCCGGAGAGTCGCTGGGCGGAACAGGGTCCGAGACCCGTGCAATGGCGCAGGCTGCCCTTCTGGTACACGTCTCTTGGCATCTCCGCAGAAGCGATGTGGAAAAAAACTGGAGAAACTGTTGGGGACATATTTATTGCGGATTTTCATTGGGTAGCCGCTTTTTTATGATCGGTCTTCGGGCTCATGAAGTAGGAAAGTAGATGGAATAGATGATGGAATGTAGATGGATATATATATATATATATAATAGTTTGATCTTGGATGACTGCAATATCTCATTTGTTTCGGAAACCACAAGAAGCGCATGAAACCAGCTTAGACTAACTGTGATTGAGGTTGAGGGCTGACAGAATCTCGGCAGCATCGGCACGGTCAAAGTTCGCCGCGTGAAAATACGTCTTTTTGCCATCAGCATTTTCTAAAAGTGGAGCTAACAGGTAATTACTGGTTCATGTAGTTGAATGATGTTGAATGTATTCCTTTCCTAATCCTTCCTATTTAAACATAGAAACCATGCCGTGGAGGATTTTACAATATTTTACATTTGGGACCAGCTGGTTGAGATCAGAATCCCCTTCCCCAGGCGAAGTGGATTGGCAGCAGCTGCGTATCTCCTATGGAGCTCCTTCCTGGATGATCGAAAGCGAATGGGTTGGCTTGTACTTCCCGTGCCTCTGCGGATGACGTGGGAGCACCTGGGGAAAGTCTGGTAACTGGGAGACATCGGGAGTGATCATAATATCACGTATCACACATATCACGCAATTCTGCTGGTTAATATATGGATTAATCAAAGTATCAGCAAAATATGTTCGAAGAGGTCAAGTATCCAGGAGCATCTCACGTCGTTGTCTTCGCCAGGTATTCATACACTCCGGTGCGAGAATTCCAGGCCTACGGAAAAGGGATCAGAGGGATCTTTAAGCTGAGGTACACTCCCTCCGATTTTTTTCTGATCATTCCCGTTGTCGTTGTGGAAGTTTGGGCAAAGATAACACTCAAAACTTTGAGCTGTTCGGCTGTTTGGGTATGCTGAAACATCATTATGAAATATTGTGAAATTGAAAGAATTTGAAATAAATATGTATATATATATATATATCAAATATCATATATAAATATTATATAATATTATATACACAGTATATATATATATTTGCTTGTAATGTGCTGTGTTCCGGCCGTGCCAAGAAGTGCCTGCACGGTCTCTACTGATCTCTACTGATCTCTGATCTCGAGGCCGTTGGTATCGGTGGGTCATGCTTCGAGCCCTACTATGATTGGTTGGATCGAGGCGAACCGCTGAAAGATGGACAGTCGGACAGACAGACACACGACTTGGAGAGTGGAAAACGATATAAGCCGATGATGTTTTTGTTCAATTTTGTTCACATTATTTTACATGTTTCATGGTGTTTATTATATGCTGTTTACATGGTGTTTCCGATTCCTCGCAGTGCTAAGACTTGTTGGGGCAAGGTCATTGAAAAGACCAGCAAATTTCCTATAATTTCTAGTTTTCCATATTTTGGGAATAATCATCCCAACTGACTGATATGTTTCAGAGGGGTTGAAACCACCAACCAGCTTGCTTTTTGTTGCAATAGATCCAGGATGATCCAGGTGTTGTTTTTGCAGGTGGCTATGGACTCTGGGCACCGGTGATCTTTTCGACCGTCACAGTGACTAGCAGCACAACGGTGACAGTGACAACGACCACCAGCAGTACCATCACATCCACGACCAGCAGCAGCATTTCAGGCTGGTTGAGCCCTAACACGGTGGTGACCGGAAGCTGATGACCGACTCAAAAGCAGGGTAGCCAGAAGCCATGAAACATATGAAATTGGTGAAAATGCAGTGAAACATGGTGGTAAATGAATGATTATCATGTATGGATATTCGGCAAATGACTGTAAATGAATGTACATGAATTTGAGCAATAGGCCTTTGATGGTCTTGATGGCCTTTGGGTCCTTGGTGAGCAGGCTCCCAATGGGTTCTTCCGAGCCTGACTGAAGGTACCACCACGACTTCGAGCAGTACTACAACCATGACGGATGAGAACCAAACCTTCAACGAGACAAACGATACCAATGAAACGGACGCATGGCTCTGCATCAATCTGTGCTAAGATGTGGGAAGTCTTTTGTGAAAAAAGTTTAAAGAGATGGAAGGTCAAAACACGTGGTGCCCCGAACTGTAGCCATGTGTGATGTGTTTTTTTGAGATTTTGCTCACTTTGGACTAACTTTGATGAGTTATACATGTTGATCATGTTGCTCGTTGTGACATCATGGTGATTCGTTGTGCAACCCGTGCAAGCTAAGAACGACACGACTGCGACCTCCACGACCACCTTCACCACCCAAACCACACACACAGTGACCAACACGTCGAGTCTCTTGGCACCTCCATAACCGTCGTGGCATCGAAAAATGTGGAGCATCCCCAAGAGATGTTCGACATTGTTCGACAACTGGGAACTACCCAACCTGGTTATGACATTCACAGTTTGCCATGGTATAGATGGCCCATAGCAATAGATGGTTTACCATGGTTTACCTATTATAGCACGGTGGATCTTTCCATGGCGAACTGTAACAAATAACCAGAGGGTGCGTGGAAAACTGGGTGGTCCGGTGGTCCGGCATCAACTTTCGTTTTGTCAAACGCCCTGCCACTGAGCCACAAGCAGCATATCGTCAACAACTACAGCTACCCAAACGAGAACCATCACCACGAGCAGTACCACACGAACCACCACTTCACGGACCTCCTCCACTACGTCCACGACATATCACGGTGCCGTGGAGGGCTTCAAAGGGAACGAAAATCCATCGAAAATCCATCAAAACCTGCTGAAATATCGAAATTTCACAGGTGTGTCACAATGTGCTGCTCAGCAATATGCGGACCTATGGTGAAGTTTTGGTGTTCTTATGGAAATCATGAGACGTTGCAGAGGATCCGACTTCGGAGTTCGAAGTTCTCTGATGTGAACAGATGGGCAGATGAGCAGATATTCCACCTTAACCTACTGAGATTCACTGAGTCTTACTGTTTTCAGATGTCTTTTCACATCTTCTAGACATATCCAGACTATCCCAGACTCCAAAATGTCCAAAGTCATTAGGTTTCGTCATCATACCCCTTTATCGCTGGATGGTGGAAAATTCATATATAAATGGATGATTTATCATGTTTCAGGAAACCCATAGGAAACCTATAGGAAACCCATAGGAAACCCATAGGAAATCCATAGGAAAGCCCCAAAAATCCCATAGGAAAATCTCCAGGCACCCTGACCTCAACTTCCACGGAGACGACGATCACCATGACAACCACTACAACCTCCACGGCCACCACGGTACCTTCGGCTGCGCCACTGCGCACCTTGAGCGAATTCCCACAACCCTTTTACGGAGCCTCGGAGATGAACAGGAAAGATTCGGGAAAGATTGGGGAAAGCGCCAGAAAAAACTCTGGTTATGTCAAGTTAATGTCAAGTGATGTCATGTTAATGTGAATTTAGATGATTGAAAGATCTTCAAAAGTTTCGTGTCTCCACGATTTTGTTGCAATCCGTGAATAAAACCAGCGCAAGTCAAAGCAAATCATCCATGTTTCACCATCTGGTTGGTGGTTTGGAACATGGCTGGATTATTTTCCATTTCATAAAAAAGGGATGTCATCCCAACCCCATTGACTTTAACTCCATCATTTTTCAGGATGGTTAGGTCATGTTAGGTCAACCACCACCAACCAGCTATGTTTCATCGTTATTTGAGACGAAAAAAACCAGGTTGTGCTGCGTCGAGTTTTCAATTCGAGATGTGCGAGAGGCGATTTATGCGATTTGTTGCACAGCTTGAGTCGGGAAGTGTTGCAGAAGCGAGTGAATCTGACAGATGCACACTAAAACTAGGTAACTAGGACCCAAGTTCTAAGCGAGTGAATAAGTGACAAGTAGAAATAGATTTCTATGGATTTCTCATGACTTCAAAGTGGATAATTACAGCTTGGGGGCCAGGATCCAGGACCATCCAGGACCATCCAGATTCGACCAGATTCGACCAACTTGAGATCTCCCGTTGCAGTTGTTGCAGGCTTACTGGTTTGCCATTTGGCCCATGTTTGCCTGATGGACCGGTGATTGGTTGGACCAACTTTACAGAAATGGTGAGAAGCTCAGAGAGAAAACCATCATCCCAATTGGTAGCCGGTAAAAGATCAAGAATCAATATTGATGATATTGATATTGATGATATTGATGATATTGATGATATTAATGATATTGATGATATTGATGATATTGATGATATTGATGATATTGATGTTGAGTATATGTTGAGTTAAAGATAGTGAAAGTGATGTTGTCATTTTGCCTTTACAACCACCAGTTGTTTCGTTCAAAGATTCCACCAGGTGAATTCGAGTCTCTTCGCCAATGGCACTCTGGCAGTGGTGCAACTCGACGTCGGAAAAAAAAGCGGAAAAAAAATGTTCCAAAATTCGTCAGATGATGTCAGTTGTGAGGTTTTCATGGCGTTTTTTGGATGATTAAACCAATCGGTAAAACCGATCGGAAAAACCCGAGATTTATGGAGTCCTGGGATTCCCCCTTTGCCCAGAATGCGCGCAGCGTCTGAGGTTCGGAAATCAGCGGCTGGGCGCGTACAAAGACGCCATGGTGGCGGAATTGGTGCCTTAGAATTCAAGAGTCAAGTTAAGGTCATTGGACGGTCAGCCAGCGCAAGGCAAAAGGGTCAGCTGAAACTGCAAAATGATCAAAATGACGCTTCCAAGATCTTCCAAGATCTTCCAAGTAGCAAAAGGTTGATCAAAAAGTTGACCAAAAAGTTGACACATCTTTTTCAGGATTCGCATAATTTTTTCGCTGCTCTTTTTTTTGCTCAGGTGAACACAGGCTGCGGCCCATCAGGATGTGCTTTCATTGAGGAGGTCAGAGATCCTGCGAAGGGTTTGATGACGATCTGAAAGGGCATGGGACACCATGGGAAATCGATGTGGAGATCATGAGAATAATTTCATATATTAAAATTACTATATTTATATTACAATTTTATTTGATTATCATATTTATATTTATTTTATTATCATATTCATATTTTATATGGATATTTATTTTCTAAATATTATTTTATCAGAATATCGATATGGATTTGGGGTGATTCGACTCTTCTCGTTCTACGGATGAGCTTTCTCCGCCGGTTTGCTCCAGGTCAGAGCTTCCATGGGGCCACCAGGAAACTGGACCCGGCCGGACTCATGGCCAGGCGGCTTTCTCCAGCAGAAATGCCTCAAAAAATGTGTTTTTGGGTTATCGGTTAGGAAGTTTAGAAGTCGAACTTCCGACAATATGGACAGATGGAAAAGCAGAGGTGGGAAGAGTACATATATAATCATTATATATATATATATATATTTGATAATATAATATATATATATATATGTATTATATATATATACATATGTTGTATATCTGTTGTACATATGTTGTACCATGTTATACCCAGTGCATTGCTATTTCAATCAATTTCAATGGGACAACGGATGAACCAGAGGATTTTTGGTCAGGTCAACAGCTACCGCGGTCCATCGAACTTGAGGTTGCCAGGGGGCCCCGGTTTTGCGAAATCCTGTGGCATCCGGTCGACCATTTTGCTGTTCGGTTGTCCAAAAGCCATCTGGCAATCCACTTGAGAACAAGCTAGTTGCAGTGTCAGTGTCGTAAGTGGGTCATCACCATGCGAGCACTTACCCAAATGATCTCAGATCCCAAATCAGAGTCTGCTGAGACTCAAGCGGACTCAAGATTCAGGCTGTGGAAAAGCTATTTGAAATCTGCAAATCAACGGCTTTCCACGGCCTCGTGATCCAGCGTAGCGACTCCGAGGTCGTTCCACCATTTTATCACATTGTTTACAACAATTTCACAGCCATTGGAGCAGCCTCTTGGCTTGAGATTTACCGTTCATCTAGGAGCCAATGGATGCTGCATACCAAACGGATCTTGGGATCTAAAGGGAGAGCCAAAAGAGATGTGCGAAAGTCACGGTCAGATCTAGCAATTGCGAACTGAGTGTCCTTTGGCAGATTTTTTTTGGATTGCTCCTTCCAGCTTGATCCAGCTTGTACAGGTGGTTGTAAGGTGGTGTAGGAAAATCACTGTTTTTGATCTGTAAAAAAAGGCCATGGGATTCTCCTTTTTTGTATCCAAGGTGGGAGATCTGAAGATCTTTGGGAAGTTGTCCATGTCAGAGGACGAGGGCTTGAAACTCTTGGTGAAGTCCATCCAGGTCTTTTCAGGAGGCCGCTTCGAATTGTGGTCAATGGGCTGATGTGCTGGAATTTTCTATGCTCTTACATGCTCTTACTATCTTAAATATTTTGATCTACAGATATCTTTAAAAAAAGAAGAATCTACAGTAATTATGTGTAATTATGTTTGATCTATTTGGTGTTATTCAGGAAATAATTGGAAAACAAAAAAACAAAGTGGTCATGTCATCATGTCCAAATGTCTTCGTTGTCTTCGTTGTCAGCCTCCGGTCGGTGCCGAGGTGTGATGCAGGTGGGCACCTCCTTCGCTCCTCACAGGACATCTGCCATCATCTCCTTCTGGGGCGTGACTCGCTTCCACAAAAGGGCCGTGGTTGCACCAAGGGAATTTGTGGAAGATTTTGGTGGCTAAGTATTTTTTTATAAATATAAATATAAATATAAATAAGCAAGATTATGAAAATCGACTATAAATAAATAAATATAAATAAATAAATAAATATGCTATATATAAATAGATGTTGAGGGTCAGTGGTATCTCTTGACAGTCTTGCCTGTGTAAAGCAGGAATGTCCAAGCCTGCGAGAACACCGCTGGCTTTGCAAAACCTTAGGTGGCATTCGATTCGCAGCCTGCGTACATCTCTACGGACACAGACTGGGGCCGGAAAGTCTTTGGAGTCTACGAGGCGGCTTTGATTCACATCATTGTTTGGTTTGCTGACATTGACGGTGGATGCAGCACTTCGAAATAGATAAATGATGATAAATGGCAGTGTGTCAAAACCTTGTACCCCTGGTGAACATCAAAATAGCTGGTAAATGGATGTTCATCCCCCTAAAAATGGTATTAATAGGTATTGACCCATACCCAAATGTGTTCCAATCCAGGCCGTTTGTTTTGCACTGCATCCTGCCGTTGTCGAAGCGACGGCAGCAGGGCAACGTGAGCCTTCACGGAAAGTCTTACTCGCATAGATGGGCAGCCGCTTACGCGACAATACTACCAGGCCAGCCGCTAAGTTATGTTGCTGTCCATGAATCTTGACATCTGAAGTCCAAGTGCTATGCAGAAGTATATACTATATAATATACTATATAATATACTATATAATATACTATATAATATACTATATAATATACTATATAATATACTATATAATATACTATATAATATACTATATAATATACTATATAATA
>Ga0126342_10002228_pt1 | contig 29701 bp, 29 predicted proteins | sample Cyp1metagenome_FD_92528 | JGI IMG/M metagenome (GOLD analysis project Ga0126342, IMG submission 92528) | Coral microbial communities from Lord Howe Island, Old Settlement Bay, Australia - Cyphastrea 1 metagenome | ecosystem: Host-associated > Invertebrates > Cnidaria > Coral ...
ATATGCCAGATAGAATGCCAGATCGAATGCCAGAAAATATGTCAGATAGAATGCCAGAAGATTTGCCAGTAACAAAATGTATAAATGTCATGGTGGGGATCACACGAAGTAAAGTAATTTGGAGTGGTTGCAATGGTTGCAGTGGTCACCTGGTCGGTCACCTCACCCGCAACTGCTATGTAGTGTGGTGTAGTGCAGCTGTAGCTGTAGTTGTAGTTATAGCGTAGTGGAGTTGCAGTTGTGGTGTAGCGTAGTATAGTGTAGTTGCAGTGGCATGTGTGGTGGTGTAATGAGTGTAGTGTAATGCAATGTAGGGTAGTGTAATGTAGTCTAGCGATGTCTAGCGTAGTGGAGTGTAAAGTAGCGTAGTTGTAGTTGTAGCTGTATTTGTAGTTAGTGTAGTGTGGTGTGGCGTGGCGTGGCGTGGTGAAGTGTAGTGGAATTAGTGTAGTGTGGTGTGGCGTAGTGCAGTGGAGTGGACTGAAGTGTAGTGAAGTGAAGTGGAGTGTAGTGTGCTGTAATTAGCGTAGTGTAGTGTAATTTAAGAGTAATTTAGTGTAGTTTTAGTTGTAGTAGTGTAGTGTAATTGAGTGTAGTGTAGTGCAGTTCAGTGTAGTGTAGTGTAGTCTAGTTGAGTGCAGTGTATTGTAGTGTAATGTAACTAGCATAGCGTAGTGTAACGTAGTTGTAGTTGTAGTAGTGGTAGTTGTAGTTGTAGTTGTAGTGTAGTGCAATGTAGTGGAGTGGAGTGTAGTGGTGGTTGTGGTTGAAGCTCCTACAAAACTTGCATGTTTTGTTCGCGTTTGTCAAGGTGCACAATCCCCTGCCCCTGCCACACGAAACGACATCTGAACGTCCAAAAGTGATCCGAACATGTGGTGTCTTTAACATTTTGACTTGGAAATGTGCTTCGCACCACAACGGCGTGCACTTTTTCGACATGTCAACTTCAAAAAGTGTTCCGAACCTGGTGTGTTTTGCGCATTTTGACTTGGAAATGTGCTTGGCGCCACAACGGCGTCCACTTTTTTCGACATCTCAATTTCGAAAAGTGGTCCGACCCTGGTGTTTTTTTGCGCATTTTGACTTGGACATGTGCTTTGCGCCACAACGGCGTGCACTTTTTCGACGTCTCAACTTCCAAAAATGGTCTGAGAATGTTTTGTACATGTTGACTCGGAAATGTGCTTCGCGCCACGGCGTGTAATTTTTCATTTCTCATTTGGCTACATGGCTCCGCACCCGTCGCTTTAGCGAGCCTACTTATCGACCCTCCGGAGCCACAAACCATTGGAAAAACACAGTGTTTCACGACTTTGCTACATTTTTGCGCGCCTGCATCCTCTTTCTTCTCACTTTCTCTGATCTTTTCTCTTCTGCTCTTCTCTTCTGACTCTTCCCACCTCTGCTTTTTCATCCCTCCATATTGTCGGAAGTTTGACTTCTAAATTTCCTTCGATTATATTGGACTGTATATCCTCTATATCTACATATATATATATACATTTACACACTTATCATTTATCCACTAATCACCCATCAGAGCAGCCTATTGGACTCGCCCTTTTTGGGAGGCTGCTATTGGAGAACCTGAGCCTTGAAGTCCCCTTTGGCGAACGGCTACTGGTTGTCCTGCCAGCCTCTGGTGGCAAATCCCTGCCGCTTGATGCAATAAACGTCAATAAATTGCCAGGAATATGTTGAATGGCTGACCTCACGAGAGGCTTGAATATTTGGTGCAGTCAGGGCTGTTCATGATGCTCATGGGAGCATGTGGGATGTCTAACCCGTTGACTCACCACCTGCTCCACATTCTGTTTGATTCCATTGGATTCCATGCTAGGCTCTTGCGGGCGATTGCCGGGCTATGGAGCCACATGTCTGGCAGTTCAAACCTCAGCCCGAAGCTTTGTATATTTTCCCCAGATGTGGAACATAGGGCCTCAGGGGCTGGGTGACACTATAGACTATGGCCATTCTGCGGCAAAAATATCGTACCAAATTGTAATACCAAAGTCCGATAGATGCGAAGTTTTTGCTCCATCCATGTTTCTTCTTTTTGCAGCTGCGATCTTGTTTGAATACCAGCTAGCCAGTCCATTGTCAAGCACTCCGTACTTATGCCCTCATGCCCTAATTTTGTGATTTCATTGCCCATTTCCCCAGCTTTCCCGGATGCGAATTGGACTTGATAAGGCATCGAAAAGAGCGACGATGCTGTTTTCATTCAGGGCTTTGAATTTCCTCCCTTGAGTCTGCGACAGCTGCTTTGCTACCCACAGCCGGCAGAAGGAGCCGAGTTTGATCCCGATTCAGCATTTATCAAAAAGGTGTATATAAATGATTGTAAACGTAATTTGCATTCATTTGCATTCAATCGCTGGGTCCAACATGGTCCAACAATGTCTAACACCTTTTTGAAAATAGTATATAAATCTGATTAAATCTGCACATACTACTATTTGTTGCTGACATGCAAGCAGACATAGATTTTGCAAAAGCAAGCAGAACTTGGAGGATTACATTGCTTGTAATTTGCTGCCTTGACTGGATTGTATGCCTACGGCGACCGCACAGCGAGGAGATTCTCAACTGGCGCTGCACATGGTGGACTTAGCATCATTGCTGGCAAGATATCCCCCTGACCGGCAATGCCAATGGGAGGAGCAAGGGATTTTTGACTGTACCTGGGAGACTTGCATTGATGCTAGGAATAATTTTGTCCCCGCAACATTTTGCAGCTATCATTACAATGCTACTGCGTGGTCCACCATGTTCACCCATGTTAGTTCCTAGTGTCCTGCAAGACGATAAAGATCTATAAATATTTGCGGCTTCCTGTTGGAAAACAAGGTTCTCCAATGAGCTGCGGCTCAGATCTCAGTCGTGTTTCAGGAGGTTCTCTCGCCTGAAGAGCAGCAGCGCTTGCTGATCGCTCGTTTACTATTAAGACAGCCACGCTTGGCGATGTTGGACGAGCCTCTAGCAGCCTTGTCCGAGGAGGACTGCGGGGAGAATGCGAGTAGAATGCGAGTTGCTAGGCTAGGCTAGGTTTTGGAGGCGTCATGGCGGAAACTGGACTGATGGACTCTCTTTGGCAAGGACATGCAAGGACCTTGCCCTCCCTTGAAATTCGCCAGTGCCAGGATGCTTGCAGGCTGTTGAGGCAGATTTCCCCAGAGACCGCCGTTGTGAGTTTCTCCAGGACATGAAAGACTTGACCGGGCTGGGTTCGCAAAGTTCTGGCTTAAGATGCACCTTAAACTTCCGCTTGAACGTTTTACGCCCAGCCATTGTTGAAACCACTTCATTTCAATATCACACTTTTTCATGGTTTTCTTCTAAGAATCACGTTCAAATTAATTTGAACTCAAGCGCCAATGATATTTGATGTCATTTGAGTATGTTATGCTGGCAGTATATGGTAGTAACTAGCTGAATCGTCTGGGAAAACGGTGGAGATTCCCAGCCGCCAGGACTCGTCGGCTGGCCGCTGCCCACCATCGTGTTGTGGAACTCGGGGCTGCTCCGGACTGGGTGCAGAACTTGGAGATCAGATTTTCAGTGGGTTGTTGACCATCTGGATGGGATGTATAGCATCACTGTCCTTGTCTAATGTGTCTAGGTCTTGGAGAACTGGAGATTAGTAATTTACTGATATTTATATTACTGTATATGGAGTTGTTTGAATGCCACCATGACATTTCTGGAGATACCTGGTGTAAGTTATATAGGTCTTGGTTACAAGCGTCTTCCTACTTATCCGCATTCTTTTTTGAAGTTGTGTATTCGCTTCGAACTTCGAGGCAAAGTTGAGGGCTAGGTATCCGGACAGACCGGAGCTTGAAGATGATTCAGAATCTTTCTATATCTTTCTCATTTTTGGGTCCCTATCATGTGAAACTTCTCCCCAGGAGTTTTGGAATAGTTTCGGTGCTTCCCTGCCCTCCACAACAGCAGGTGCCATCTGTGTCCGACTTCAAGAGTGAGGAGCGCAAGGTGAGTGCAGCACGACCAATACGCTTGGGCCACAACGGCCACAAGGTGCTGAAAGCCACGGATTGACGCCAAGGCGCTGTCCGCTGTTGTCATTACCGTCACACCCAGGAAATCTTCCGTTTTGATATTTGGCAATCAGAAGTCAGAAGGGATTCGAAGGGTTCCCCAAAGCAATGAGTTGAGTTGAGCAGAATTTCAATGCAGTGGAAAGAAGAAGAAGAAGAAGAAGAAGAGGAAGAAGAAGAAGAAGAAGCAGGAAGAAGAAGAAGAAGAAGAAGCAGGAAGAAGAAGAAGAAGAAGAAGAAGAAGAAGAAGAAGAAGAAGAAGAAGAAGAAAGTGACATATAAGCACAACCATCAATGCTGTGTTGTAACATCCAAGCTGCCATTGATACAGAACACCTCCACAGTCTTTGGCAGGCGCATCAGATTTGCCCGCAAGGGGAGCTGAACAAAATATTGCGTCCGTGTCGGCGTGTTGGAAGCAGCGGTGTCCAAAAGTGGTCTCTGGTATAATTAGTTTTGCCGGGCCGTTCTTGGTCTTGGTTCGCTGTCGCATCTGCTGCCATGGATTCCATTCCCGGGGGGTTACCACTGCGAAAGAATTCGAAGAAAATGAGAGAGATATTTTTTTCCCTCCAGACTGGGTGCAACTGCTACCGAGGACCAAAAGATTTATTGGTCTTGGGACCAGGACTGTTTTTGCTGGTCTGCTTCTGTAACGCTATCGCACTGTCACGGCGTACTTATGTAAACACACCATAGGAGAATGTAGAGAAAGCACAGTGCATGTCTAAAGTGGTCGAGAGATGATAAAAGGAACTTTGTAATTTGTAAAGCAAGGAACCTGCCGGTTGGTGGCCAGCAGTCTGGCACCTTGAAATTGACCCAACCCAAAACAATAATTACTCTAAGTGCCCAATCCGGGGGAGAACTATGTGAACAAGTGTGAACTGAGACGAACTGAGTAACGTGTTTACAATGTATAGGCCTGTTTATCGCCTGGATCCGCATCACTAGAGCAGCCGTATACATCGTACTTTTCATAAATGGCAGGACCAAATCCTATCGGCAGCTGAATCTGTCTCATGGCAGCTGATCAGAACTGCAAAGAGTTGTCTACATCGTTGAGCATGTCATCTATGTCTATGTGATGACATCTTGATTCCAGAAATCTTGCCGGTGTCCAATCACAGGCCCCAAGGCTTGTTATCCTTTTTTCGCGGTATCAAACTAGCAATCCATACTTCTATATCAATCTATATCATTCTATATCATATATCAAGGTAGTGTATGAATTTGGTGCCAAAGAATTCAACGAATGATGATCGTCATGATCATCTTCAAACACCAAAGACCAAGGACCTCACCTATGCGGCCGAGTCGGCCTCCTGGCTGCATGACGCGATGAGTCGCGGTGAGATGCAACTGATTTGTTCCCGATTTGGTCGGCAGCTCCAGCTTCAGGCCAAAGACGCAACGATTACCATTCTTTCTGGTGCTGCTTCCAGCCTATTTTGCTGGTGTGGGAGCTCATTTATATTCTCATATATTCTCATTTGAGCTCATTTATCCCTGATACATTGAATGAGCTTGCCATGCTTGCGTGATACGATATCGCTGCTGCACAACATGCGCACATGTTGGCTTGTTCAACCCTATCTCATCCCATATTGTTTGGTTGACAAGGCTGCCTTTTGTTGTTCAGAATTTGCATTCTTCAGCCACAACAGTAGACAGTAGCTGACACCAAAGCTTCCCACGCCTCCCCTGCTGACTACAAGATCGGGTCTCACTGAGTTGACCAAAACCTTACTGACTCAGTCATGAGATCGTTCAATGAGGATATCTGAGGATATTTTCCAAGTTACTGTAGGGGAAGCGTGGCAATGGGCAGGTTTCAGTTATATAAATTATAAATCGTTTCAGCATGTTTCAGCTTCATATATTACAGACCTATAGGTCTATATAATATATGAAGCTGAAACATGCTGAAACGTTGCATGACAAAGATCCTAGGGTTCCCCACTATGTAATCAGACGCCAAATTAAAATGTATTTAATTACTATAGGTTTACTCCTGACTTCAGGGCTCAAGTGTGATGCAGCACGCAGCGAATGTGCAATCATTTGACTTCATCGGGGATAAACTTCAACATACTCCAGGCCCACACCTTATCGGCGGTTCTCTCACAGCAGATATCAAGCAAAATGCTTCGGACTCGCCTGGCACCATTCTTTGGCTCAAACGCCATTTACCAGGCTTATCACATGCGCGCACACGGCGCCACGGGCACGTGTGGCTGGGCCGAGAAGTTTCTTGGTCTGGATTTAGAAAGCAGTGTGTTTGGCTCAAGGAGTTTAGCCATCTAATGAAGACCTAGTAATTATCAAACAAAAGGAGCTGAATAGATGCAGAATCATGCAGATATGATTCAACATTGAATGCATTAATTTTTCTCCTTCTCCCCTGTCCTGCGGTGAGCTTTGCAGAAACCAATCGCACACCGACGAGCAAAAAGACGATAGAGACGCACCCCCTTGGATCCAATCTGTCTTAGACTTCTTTTGACACTTCGGGACATCACTTTGGCTCAAAATATCCGGGCCATTTCGTTTCCATATGTTTTCATATGTCATAAATCTAGGTGTTTCATGGTGTTTCAAGCCAACCAGTGAAGCCCAGGGTCCCCTTCTGGTCCCCTTCCAGACCTGAGCAGCTTTCGGAGGCCATGAAACCGGCACGGCACATGGCCCTGGCGGGCCGATCGCTTAGGGCCGGTCTGCTGGTGCCTCGTGCTCGTCACACGGCGCGGCGCACCTTCTATGAGGAGCCCTTGTTTTTTTTTCTCAGAAAAAGAGGATAAAAGAGGCATGTTCTTATTGTTCTTTGCATGTGTTTGCCTTTGCATCCTGATGCATCATGATATATTCGGACATACTCGGACCACTTTCTTCAAAATGAACTACAATATGGATGTTCGATCCGTGGCAGAAGCATTGAAACAGTATGTCCTTAGCTTTGGTATTTGGGATCGCGGAGTTGGTAACAGTTGGGCAATGTTTTGACTTGGACTTGGTATGCTTTGGCATTTTGAGTCATAAACTTTTCTCGATATGACTTCTCGGTCCCCACGGTCCATTTGCCTCATTACTATTTGACATGTAGGGCACTGTAAGGCCGAAAGGCTACATTGTTCGCAAGTGAAAGTCCCTCGCTGCTCGGACTGAGCAAGCGAAGCGCAGGATGCAGTGGCATCAGGTGTCAATGCCAGGTACTTGGAGAACCTTTACTTGTGACTGGGTTGCATGGAGTGATATGATACTAGTAATTATGGATGATAGATGATGATATGGTAGCTGCTGCTAGCTTCATCTAAAGCAACTTGTGCCTAGCCTTCCACAACTCTGAAACCAAGGCAGTGGAAGGTGAACCCTGCAAAACTTGACACCCAGTGGAATGACTACTTTCGAGCATTGGAGGCACAGAGAGGGAAGTGCCACATGCTCAACTGGTTCGAAGGCTTCAAAGATCTGAAAGGATTCCGTTAGTGGCATGAGATGATGGACAATAGCGGACTCAATTGGACTCAAGATAAGTTCTTTTTGACTGAAGGAGGTTTCAGGTAGCCAGAGCCACTGAGGTGTTGTTGAATGCGGCGCATGGGGAGTCTGACGTGCTCATATTTGCTATATTATTGGAATATTTGGACTTGTGACGACTTGTGACATCTCCATGGCCGATGTTGATATTTTTTCGTGGTGGATCTCGCTGCTGGAAGTTGGCTTTGGCTCAAGAATTCACATTGGCCAAAAGGGCCGAGACTAAGCTTTTAGCCCGCTGCCCGCTGCCCGTCGCTGCTCGTCCATCCGTTGCTCGCTGCTTTGCATCGCTCACTCGCATGGAGCCCTCCTACGCACTTCAGGAGACTTGGGAGGGTCTGGGCAGGTGGAGGGCACTGGATGACAATTTGTGGCACATAAATGCATGTCAAATTAGATCAAATGAATCAAAGGTATAAAGTACATAAGCAATGCATAAGCAAATTCTATCAATATGTTATATATATAATATATAATATATATATAATACAGTATCTTCACAGACGGTTGTGAACATTGGCAGTTTGTGCGGGATGTCTGGGCCTGGCAAGTGGCTGTGGAAGACGATGATCGATAATGCATACAGCATGTCAAGTATATGTAGGGAGGGCAAACTTTGCCTCGCAATATCACGGAACTGCTGATTTCTGACTTTTAGGGGCAGGATACCGGAAAGATCTCAGCATTTGGCCGTTCAAGGTGAATTTGTGTCACGTCAATTCTATCAATTTTTTCTCACCAACACACCTATTTTGTTTATTTTCGTTTTGCTACTTAGCGGCAGGCTGTCCATGGTCTACGGTCATTGATGTGCCATTGCAGGACGAGTCGCAACAATCCAGATCCAGCGGAGAGGCCAGGCCTTCTCAGAGATGTAAATTGAAACAATTTCTTCTCCTCTGGGCCTTTGGGGCCCAGTCTGGGGCTTTGCTTCCTGGTTTGATAGGAGCCACTCCACATCAAGTAACTATAGCCGCATCCTGTGTAGCTAAGTATGGTAATCATCGGTATTCATATGTAATCATTGGGAGTGCTGGAATTCCGGAATGAGCCTAATCGGAAAAGGGGATGACGCTCACATCCTCAATCGGTTCAGGACGACTATGTACATCATGTACGGAGCAAGAGCAACAAGAGCACCAAGAGCCAATCAATAGATGCCTCTCGATATATTCTGCCAGACTTTTCACATGCAGTTACTGGCTGGAGGAGTTTTTTCCATCAGACGGATAGCCATGATCCCGTGCCTAGTAATAATGATTTGGCAGTATGGCAATAGGGAGGTCTCAAGGTACCTTGCAGGATGTCAGCTACTCGTGCCGGGGGCAGCTTCTGCCCTATGTTTGTGCCACATGAACTGCGGTTCTTGAGATATCAGATAGAGACATGCCAGCTACCCACTGTTTCTTGATGAAGCCCACAAATGGAAGGAATTCCAATGATTCATACGGCAGCTCAAGCGCCCATGGAAATGCTAGAACATTAAATAAATAATTGAAATTAGATGAATGAATAAATAAATGCACACACACACATATATATATATATTATATTAAATACACAAATAATCCTAAATAACTAAATAAATGAATAAACAAATAAATATATATAAAGATTATATTCACCAGCTTGCAGCTGAGCCAGTGCGATTTGTGGGCAATTTTGAATGGCATGAACGGGCTGGGTCCAAGGGCGAAAGCCAAAGAACCACGGAGCTCCAGCCGCTGGAGCCCTTCGAAAGACATCCGACAGACCGATCCTCAAACTGTCTCGAAGACGATGAGAAGGCCGGAATGCACCGGCATACAAAACAGACATAAGCAGACCTATGTTAGCCCAGAAATGCATAATTGTAGCGTCTCTGAATGAACCAAATTCTGAATTGGCAGACTCAGGGCCAGTCCGGTCCCAACCTTTCTTGAAACGAAACTTCGTTATCTTCTTTATTGTCAGTCGTGACCGCCGAAGGTGGAAATGCCGCGGAGTTCCAAACCAGTCGCCCCAGGCGTCATCTTTCAAGGCCATCGGCGGAGACGGGCACCCTTGATCCGCCATGCTGCAACCGATGGGGCTTTATCTTTGATTTTCCAGGGCCTTAATGGTTAAGTGATGTTAAGTTGTGACAAAACAAGATGTTACAGGAGCCATCTGGGATAGAATGCACACTACTGCACACACAGACGCAGACACACACTTGCTCAGAACTGTCATTGCGAACTATGTTGTGGAGTGCATCTTACGTGCAAAAACAATCCTGTTAAACCTGACAGGAATAGGTCACTGATAGGACCGGAAAAACAGTGAAAGCTGCCATCGCCATAGCCAGTGCTAAAAGGTTGAATTGGAGGCTGACCCTTCCCTTTCAACGAAGCCATATCGCTCCCAACTTGACAGATTGCGAAAACCGTACAGGATCAAAGTGACATCAAATTGAAGTCCAAAAGTTCAGGTTGGTTTGAAAAAACGGTTTGAAGAATCGACATCCGGTGCTTGGCCTAGCTGGACGCCGCACTCGAAGATTGAAAAAAACCTTGACATGGAAATGGTTGCAAAACGAGTGCAGGTAAGGTGATCAGCCTGGATATCCTAAGGACACCATAGAGAGCTTCGTTGGGCACAGCTCTATGGGCCTTCTGTGCCCCCCTGCATGAGCTAGATACAAAAAAAAGAAACAAACGAGTAGAAGTTTTACATCTCTTCAGATGGTTCACACACACACACACACGTTCATACTTTATGTATCTTTATGTATCTTTATGTGATAAATTCATGTTCACACACAGGCACACACGCGCACCTAGGGTCATATAGACCATCTGTATCCATTTGTAGTTAACGGTTTTGCTTTCACTTTCATAATTTTGGATAGGCCACCGCAGCTCGACAGGTTCAGGTTTCCTGCAGCCATCCTGGTATCCTTACAGTTGGATTGGATCTCCTGAAAATCCTCAAGCATTGCCATATGGAAAATGGAGATGGGAAAATTCTGTGGGAACATGCGCGTATATAGCTTTGTCAGACACGGGCAAATGAGCCATGCATGTTCATGACAATCATGATGTGGAAAGGGCCAATCTTAATATACAGCATAGCATATCCATGCATATCTATTTCTTTGCAATATACAGTAGAGGCTATCCAGGCTGTCCATATCTGTCCATGGCTGTCGGGAAAGTGCACGCTGCCACAGCGACTCACAGGAAAGGCAGATCTTGGCCTCATGTCGTCTGAATGTCTCATGCTTCGAGAGCTGCTTGTCTCATCCCGTGAGGCACTTCTCCGTGGTCACAGGTCACAGGTCAGATATGGTCAGATGGTGGATGATACTTCTCGTTGGCCTTAGGGCCTAAGATTGCATGGGAAGACATGGGAACACCGTGGTGACAACCATGTGCATGCAATTGTGTTTCGGTGGTTGAACCATGGTGACTTGCCAAGGCTCTTGCAGTCTCAGCATGAGGATATGATGATCCGGTTTGACCATCAGCAGGATGCGCAGCATGTGTAGTGCAGTCACCGTTGGAAGCGTTTGGTTTGCCACAAAACTGTTCGCGGTTGGTGTTTTTCTTTGATGGATTTCATTCATTTGGCCCCACAACAACTGATCAGGAGATGCTGAACAAGATCTATAGAACTCGTGGGAGCAATATGTCTGCAGTATCACGCGACAGACATCCATCTATTGTGTCCACGGCATCAGGGAAGCCATCTCAAAGCAGACGTCGATCTGCCACACGTCTGAAATAGATATGACCTGGCACCATGCCAGGTCCATACCAGGACCAGGTCAATGGTCAAGAATGTCAAGAGTCAAGGTACAGCTGGAATCCGACACCGGCTCACTGTGCTAATCTTCTCCGAACATTTTGAGGGTTGCCATTATTTGAACTAGGCCTGGGTGACCTGACTGTCTGTCATACGGATCATATCCATTCATATTTTCGAAGTTTTGCAAGTCATGTGGTTGTCTTTGCAAAGAACTGTTTCTTTTTTACTTACCCGAATGTTTGTGTTCAACTGTTAGGCTACTATATCATACCATGTCATACTATATCTGCTGGGTGACAACAACAGACCTTGGACTTGAGAGCTCATGGGTAAGCCACAGTGTGCTTGCAGCCCTTTTCCTTTCAGACACCGATGTATAAAATTGTATAAACAAATAACTTTATATATATATATATACATATATATTTAATTATATACATATCCAGAAGATTGCGGTTTCTCAATGTACAGTACTTTGATGTACCTAGTATATAACTTCGCAGATACACGGTCCAGTCATGGTCCAGTTATGGTCCAGTCATGGAAATTTGGGGTGAAGCCGGTAGTGAGGTGCGGCAATCGCCACAGAAAATGCCCGATGGAGGTGGTTCCGCTGGATTGTTGGTACGTGTGGATTCACCACAGGCCTTGGAGCTCTTGGACCGGACTTGGCATGGATAGGGTTCAAGGGGCGAAAAGCTGAAGAGTCTTCAGTCTGAGTACAGTATTGGCGATCTTAGTGGACTGAGCCGGGATTCAAAACGGGACAGGTGACTATCTTGACCCACGGCCTCCCCCCCCAGCAATCCGCGATCCATCGGGATCTGCCGCGATCCGCAGGCCACTTCTTTTCAAAGCAAGACCAAGCTCTTCAGTTCGCTCACTCGCGTTGACGAAGAGCTGCGGCAGAAAGCTGCTGTTGTCGATGCTGAGCAGGCCAAGGCCCATCGCAAATTCACCGAGGAGGAAAGTGAAGATGGCAGAGACTGGGCTGCAGACCAGGACTGTGACAGGGTGGACGGGGTGGTTGGCGGCGGCTGCTGCTGCTGCTGCTGCTGCTGGATTAAGGGACCTAATATGGGACACAATATAGAAGCAACCAATAAACATATATGATCATATATGAACAAGTGACAAACCGTATTTGATAAGATATAAAGCCATCCTTGGTGCTGGATATCGCAAGGCTTCATTCAGGATGGACCATTCTTCTTGCAGCTCCCGCTAGGCTGCTAGGCCCTTTTGGCCACTAGATTCACTAGATACTCACAGGAAGGTTGAAGTCTGTGCCACGTTGAGCACGGTCTAAGCCACGTGTGCAGAATTGGATTTCATTGGAACATCGCCACATGGCATGCAGATTCTTTTGGGAATCTGTAATCAACTCATGGGGAGCTTCATGATCATTCATGATCCGTCAATTCTATACATATATATATATATATATATATCAATCTTTCTATGTAGAACTTCCAGGTTCAAAGTCGACATGTCCCCTCCTTGTCCAATGTTCAGACTGTGCACTTTGCTCCCAGGCCTTCACTTTTTCGAGGCCTTCGTTGCGAACCCTTGGTTCGACCTTTTCTTCGCTATCGCCATCCTCACAAATGCCATTTTCATCGGTTTCGAGGTGATGTTTTGGGCATTGCTGGAGTTGGGTGGTCAACATAGGGTGAGTGGGTGATAGAGGTGCTTGCGAGTTGTAGCCTGTTTAGAAATCACGTTGTAACATGCCTACCTGCAATATTACAGGGGTGGACGATGTTGAAGCGTGTGACATGCTGACAGTGTGCTGAGGCCGCAACATCACTGAGTGTCACACCCATTTTGAATTTTAAAGATTTCTTTGCATTTGACTGCCGAAAGAATCCGAACTATGTGCCAAGCAAGGCAGACCTAGGCCTTAGGCACTTGATCGTCAAATCCGTGGAATGTTGCCCTTGACAGACTCGACAGGTGCAGGCCTCTATACCAAAGTTTGATGAGAATTCACCGGGAGAGCCGGGCGTGTCCACAATAGATGACGAGTTAGCAGTAATGCTGCTTGCCTGCAATGCCTTCGCAGCTCTGGATGCTTCTGACTTGGCCTGCCCGCAGTGAAAATGTTTATGCCCTCTGTGTATCTCTGTGTCAGACTTAGGCAGGATGTGTTCACCGGTGTTGGCACTCTTGAACCAACCCACAGTTTTGCATGGCTGGGACGGCTCCGGTGTTTCTGATTCTTTCCCACTCTGCAAGTCTTGTTCACGCTGTGGGGTTTGATGCCTCAGGTCAGTAGCCTCAGGGTGCAGCCGGATGTGGCTCCCCATGGCTCCCCTAAAAGAAAGAAAGAACGAAAGAACGAAAGACAGTCAAAGAGAGAAAGTCAAAGAAAGAAAAAACGAAAAGAAAGAAAGAAACAAAGAAAGAAAGAAAGAAAGAAAGAAAGGAAGGAAGGAAGGAAGGAAGGAAGGAAAGAAAGAACGAACGAACGAACGAATGAACGCACCAACGAACCAACGAACGAACCAACGAACGAATCAACGAACGAACGAACGAATGAACGCAATGACATATAATTATTAGAAACAATTATAAACAGTTATAAGTTATATGTAAACAAATAAAGAAACACCCCGAAATTTAAAAAATAGAGATAGATCGATCGATAGATAGACAGATAGATTCACACTTTCATAGATATAGACATAAACAGAGATACAGATCGTTATATAGACCTTGGATTTCCAAAGCCTATTTTAAAAATGTTCTTTTCTGGAAAAGGCCATTTCACGGTTTGTGGAAACGGTCTTTCGCAATCACGGTATGGTTTAGTTCAAGCTTGTAGATTATCATTCGTTAACAGATTTTAGACGATGTTGCATCTCACTGCATGTAGAGACAGGATGAGACAGGCTCATCCATGATCTGAGCCACGTTTCATGATGTTTCATGTGGGGCCCCGGCTTATACACAGACAACTGAATACGGCGATATGGGGGGGCCGGGGGGTGCTAATTTACATGGAGCAAAGGACTGTTGAAACATGTTGAAACCACAATGTGTAACTGACATGAAATTGTGCAGTTCAAAACCCCAAAAGGGCAAAATATTCCAAATGAATATTTACTGATTTCAGAGTAGCATGAATACAGAAATAGATGATAAACCTTTCCGGTCACGGCAAACCAGAAGCAACCCTGGCAGCAAACATTTGCTTTCACATAGATACTCAGAAGTTTGCTGCTTTCACCTGGGTCAACTCAAACTGGGGGATTGATTGTTCCTTTTGTCGTACTGAGTCTTTTGTCTGCTATCTGACAATTTGTCTTGGTCCCATTGATGCTGGTGAATTTGCGCTTAGGACCTTTCCATTCAACGTGAGAAGTGAATAAGACAAACAAAAAGATAGGGATGAGGCAATCTGGAAAGAGAACAGTGCAGTGGGAGCAATTATATAATCATCACCATTGTCAGAAGCTAAAAATAATTAAAACATTGTTCCACAAAAGTAATGCACTCACAGGTCAAGAGGGGGGAGCTAGCCGAAAAGGAAAGTGGCCACAATGCCTGGCACAAGTGAGCGCTTCAACGTGCAACTTGAAAAAATGTAATTAAAGTCAATGCTAAATCAGAAAGCAGGTGCAACACGTACTGTAGTAAATGTGGTTGAGTCAAAGTAAACTTCTTGATCCGGCCAAGTATTGCCCAGATTTGCTCTGATTGATGTTTGGTTTCACTGAAGTATCCTGACTTCGGTGGACGTAGTTCCAGTATCCCAATATGCGGCTTTGTCCAAGAATGTGAGTGACAGTGGCATGTGCCAATTGTTTTGAAGCAGCATTTTGCGTTTTGATATCTGCATGGATCATTCAATACTTTTGCATACTCATGTGCCCCCTTATACGCAACTATGGCAAATTGCCCCGCAAATCTAAGACCCATACCTAGCTTCTCTGCTAGATAATGGTCCAGATTGGTCCAGTCACACTGTGCTAATTGGATCTGTCACCTGCACAGTTAGAGCAAGAAAAGAACTGTAAGTAGCAAATTTTGGCTATCTTTGGTGCATTTGTCTTTCACGGCTAAAAACGGTCTTTCACGGCTAAAAACGGTCTTTCACGGCTAAAAATGGTTCTTCACGGTTTTTTCACGTTTTTTTCATGCTAGTTCGGCCCCTCTTTCTGTCTGACAAAGCTTTGACAATGCCCTCGGTCGACACTTGACCTCAAATGCATACCAAGTGAACCCATGGCCAGACCTAAAGCTTGTGCATTAGCACAATAAATTTTGTTAGATCGCACAATGTCTGCCGTTGCTGGCCAAGTTTTGGTTCGACTATGTTATTGCACGTTTCTTTTTGGCAAAGACAAGCAATGGTATACGAGTAGACCCAAGACTCAAGGCCGAAGATCTGCACAAAGCAAGCGTGAATGCTTGCATGTGCGTGTGTGTATTTGTGTGTGTGTATGTTTGTCTGTGTGCGCGTGCACATGAATGAGTTTGTGTTGTTTGAGGTCAGGAATTCCTTTGAAGCACGGTGAAGCATACAAATGAGCCGAATTCTTTTCTCATGCGCTTTTGAATCATGAAACAAATGCCGGGAAGGTTTCTGGCCGTGCTATGCTCATCTATCTTAATTCATGATATGCAAATGGTGTGTGATTTTGTTTTTTTCCCTGGAATTGATTACCGGCGTTACTTCTGCGAATGAGATAATTCAATATCCAGCTTTCTGCAGAATCTTATGGCATTTCTCTCTCTCTCTCTCGGGATGAAACTAATGGAGCAAATTTTGCAGTCGCCCCGTTTGGGCGATCTCGGGTAGGTCAGAACCGAAAAACCGGAAAGAAACATGTGCAGCAACAACCGCTATTTTGACTTCTGCCATGCAAGCGGGCTCTGACTCGAAAGAAAATCTGGCAATAGCAACAAAGGTTTTGGAGTGGAATGATGAAAATAATGTTGTCTTGTGAAAACGATAATTATGATGTTATGTACATTGCTCTAGTGTTTCGCTAGAATTGGTTTTTCGAATACTAGGCTAAAAGATAAGCCTCAACTTATTCATGATGATGCATACTGTACCTGCCCAGTTTGTGTTGATGATGGAATTCACTCAATAAAGATCAATAAAACCCTCTAATGGAGAAGCTACTTTCGAAGGTTTGCTTCATTTGCTACTTTTGAGTGTGAACTGAGTAGCACATAGATGTAGATAGTACATATCTTGCTTGTCAGGCTAAACATGCTGCAAATTGCATAAGACCAGTAGCAAATGGGTATGTTCAAACAAGTCTGAAAGTCTTTCGTCACTAAAAATGGTCTTTCCCCAAAGATCATTAAAAACAGAGTCCTGGACTCCCAGGGTAGATATAGATAGGGAATGATAGGTACATAAATCGAAAATATTAGATTGGATTGGATTAGAGTAGATTAGATTATATAGATAAGATTAGATCAGATTAGATAGATAGTAATACCCTATGCTTCCAAAGGACATATTTGGTATAGTCGTTACGTGCTAGCCTATACCGGGGTTTTGGAGGCTATACCAGGATGTTTTCCTGGTATAGGCGAGCAGTTTTCCCAGTATAGGCTTTCATGCAATCCCTGTATAGGCGTTCATGGTTTCCCGGTATAGGCGCTAAGCCCCTTGAGTCCATACGTATAGGCTGTGAACCATCCCCTGCACAATCTAGATTGTTTTTTTGCAAGCTATTTCATTTGTGTGCGCGAACCCGACCTCGTGTTTGCTCATTGAAGCTGGGCACAAACAAACCGCCAAAAGTCAAAACAAACAGCTATCAGATCTCCCAGTTCATGTCCCGGTATAGGCGTTCCACGTCCCAGTATAGGCGTTCCACGTCCCAGCATGATCCAGCATGGGCGTTCCACGAGTTGTCCTCGGGTTGTCCTCGGCTCCCTGTGCTTTCAACATGCCATCTTTTATCTTGCTGAAATTCTCTGAATGTTTCTGATATCCTGACTCAAACTCCCGAGCGCATGCTCGTTTCCAAGAAAATTGTCGATCGTTTTTTTTCTGCTGGGCATTTGTGGACAATCCAAAGGGGTCTTAGCATATCCTATTACTATTCCTTGGGCCAGTATCCTGGTATATCCTGGTACAACCCTTAGGCCAATCCCGGTATAGTCGTTCGTGGCTTCCTGGTATGTCCGAGGTGTTATCCTGGTATGTTCGAGCGAAACCCCGTATGTTCAAGCATTCCCAGTATGTTCGAGGCTATACCAGATATGGTCCAGGAAGCATAGGGAATAGCTAGCGAATCTACGATATATTTGATCAGTGTTCTCTTGGTTGCCTAAAGTGACCATGCGTGTCCGTGCTTTTGTTTCGCAAGGCTTTCCATCTTTGGCAAAGCATATGCCGGCCTCTTCTTTGTGGAGCTTTGCATTCGCGTGCTTGCTCAAAGACGGAGCTTTGTGTCTATGCAACTTGGCTGGAGGTGGGCAGTATCATCGGAATAGGTTGAGACAGCTGAACATGTCTCAAGCTCTCCTTTGGATGAGCCATTGCCGCCTCAAATGAAACTGAATTAATCGTGTTAATAGTGATTGGTGATGATTCGTGAGTGTTTGCATGAAGAAACGGGAACAACTCCTTTTGAGTGTCACAGCTTCCTCAAAGAGGTTTTGGCGCGGGGATTGTGTGACAAGCTAGGACATTGGGAAGAGTCAGCAGACACCAAGACATCAAAGCTTTATATAATGGTGTCAACGACTGTAGTTTTTTTTTGTGCTTCCCAAACATATCAGGGAGTGTTTGGAGCAAGTAACCATGTGCAAAATTCAGGCGGTGATCTGTGTTTCAGGAGAAATCCGGAATGGAGATGGAATCTGATGGACTCAATCATAGTCCTGGCCTCTTTGGTGGAGATTATCTTTGAAGTGAGCAGTTATGCATCCGGTGCGGAGGAGATGAGCTTGACGGGTATGTCAGGCGCAGGGTTTCCAGGGTTCAAACATCCACCAAGTCACTCAACTTTCCGTAGGCAGTGGATCATCACTGGGATTTTGCCGCCTAGTCTCTCTAAAATCTGGATCATGGCTGATATGGCAGTGGCCAGCAAATGCAACAACTGTCTGGGTTTGCTTGAGAGCACGCCCCAAAATACGAACTTGGAACATTATTGTTTGATATTGTTTGATTTTGTTCGATATTTTTTATTCTTGGTGTCACGGCAAGCTTTGCCCATCTTTGCGCACCATCACCGATGAGTTGGATTTGTTTTGCCTGGGAAGGCCTTCGGACCTTGCGAATTATTCGCATCACCCGCCTGGTGAAGATTGCCCGTTTGGCCCGCATCTTGCGCTTTGTGATGGCACTCAGGACGCCTCGGCTGTGTTGACAGATGTTGCCAGCGACAAATCTGGAAAATCAAGGTAAACAATGCTGCTGGCCATGTCTTTGTTCACCTTGCGATCGGTGTGCCTACTGATCCTTTTTTTTCCACTTGAATCTGATTCGGCCAAGCATTCTATGTTACATTCTATGTTAGATGATGAGGTTCATCGAGTGATATGTACGTATATTAATATAGATATATAATAGTTGTATAATGTTGTATATATGCACGAAAGGGCAGAATGTAGTCATGTTGGGAGAAGCGCTCTTGGAGGACATTGACGCAATCTATCCTGCATACTTTGAAATCTTTGATTTGGGCCGTGGTTCTGCTGCTTTTGATTGTATACACGTTGCTTGAAACAATTGCGTGTGTGTGTGTGTGTTCTATGTTTCCATGTTCAAGGATGCGTTTAAGTCAATGCCAATCCTTAAACATGAAGTCCCCAGATGGCTGTCCCCAAGTCGACCAATGGCACATGGCAAAACAGTTGGTTGTTTCTCAAACTTTGGCAGATGACACAGGCATGCACTTGTTGTATCGCAGTAATTAATGTGCCAAATACTTCATCAACAAGGATGGTGTGATTCAGAGTGCATCTTCACTTCACTCCATTTTGAATGCCCCCCCCATGCCTGACAAAACTTTGAATGCAACCAACATAGGGCCCAGTCAGCCATTGTCAACCAAACCCGGCAATTGTAATTCAGAAAAGCACGTTGTGCAGGTTTTCAGTTGCTTTTAGGCTTCCCTGGCCGCCCTGGCCAAGGTTTGCAATTCTTTTCACACAGGTTGTCAACGACTACATGCGACTTGCCTGATGTACAGGGGAATGCAACGATGTGCAAAGATGGGACTGGTCGCCAAATTTGGCCGCAAGAGTCAACACATGTGGAGGTTGGCTCTTGGCCCTGGCTTCTAGTGCATGTTCTCTTTCAAGGGTGAAGCACCAGTTGTATAACGCTCTGGTGACCAAGGCAAGATACAAATACTACCATGACTCTTGAAGAATGGGAGCTTGGACGGCGCTACTTCAGCTCCCTCCCAAAGGCCTCCAGGGAGAAAACCGATTCATGGAACCTGACACATTTCTTCGGTGTCTTTATACGCCTCTATTTGATTCTATTTGATTTCCGGATTTTTGGGCATGGGTGTGAAACCAAAGACACAAAGGCAATGCTTGGGGCATATTGGGGCTAAGACTGGTCAAAGAAAAAGACTAATCACAAAGTTACTCTTGCTTCAGCAAGGGGAGGGGCAGGTCTGAGTCCAATGCAGTGATTTTTCACTCGAACCCCCTGAAGCAGATGGTCACGGGCTCAAATCCTGCCAGGTCTCTAGATTCTAGGCGATCTGTATTCAGCATATCCAACTCCCATCAAAATCCCATCGTGTTTCAAGGCTCATATGAACCGTAGCTTTCGTTCACCCCCCCCTTGGGCCTCAAGTTAGCATGACACCCCCCGAACTTGGCAGCATGGTTCGACAGATCTCACAGATTTGCCAGGCAATGCTATGCCTGTACATGAGCATTGCCAATGGTGTTTCCTGGGAGCAAGTCATTATTCCTTTAAACGCGGTATCTGGCCTCAAAGATGCCTGCGTCGGTGTTGGGCAACGCCAAGCAACGCATATCGATGGTACGGCCAGCGATGCTAACCCTCTTTATCCCTCTTTCAAAACCACTCATCAAGGAGGGAACACACGACTCCAGAAGCATTCTGTTCAATTTGCATGCAGAGGCTCCATTACGAGTGGAAATCAGTTATAGAAGGCATTGAACACAGGCAGGTACAAAAGATGCGTGGCCTAGATGCCACGCCACTCACTCAGAAACTTTGTGGCAACGTGTTTGACTACCACAGATGTTGATCCAAGATGATGAGGAGCAATTCAGAAAGTTTGCATCAGAAGCCCAACCTTCAGATTGTGTTGATGCAACCTGGCCAGCCACTTTGGCTGAGGTATCTGTGGTATGGGACTTCATGTTCCTGTTCTACATTGCGTTCGCTACACTTGCAGTGCCTAGACTGGCAAGGTCAACAGGAAGATTCAGGAAGATTCTTTTGACCATCTTACCCCCCCAATATCCTCTCCTTCCTTGAAGATCTGCAACTCGCTGCATCAGGTGCTGAACGTGATCACGGGTGCTTGGTCTGCTTTGGTTTCTACAAGCCTTTACAAACCAAACCGTTTGTTTTGGCAACCTTAGGCGTTTTTGCTTATTCTTATTATTTCTTATTATTATACAGTCACCGGTTCGGTCTGATTGTGGTTTGCATGTGTTGTTTGTTCAGTGCATTTCAGTTGGGATCATTTTAGTACTCAAGAACATTTGAACCACAATGAATCGCAGCTTCAGGCGGATTTGTTTTGTATGTTGTGTCATTTTACGCATTCTCCGCCGGTTCAGCGTGCCTGCAGGTGTTTTCTGAACCTAGTTTGCAATTATCAGGGCCGATCTCATGGAAATGGGCAATGTTGGATGTCTACAAACCAGTATAATCAGACTTGAGCTGACATGAACGCATTGCCAGTGACGTAACTTTTCGTCGGCGCCAAGTAGAAGTTTCACAGCAAACCCACCCCTTCCCTTTGAATTGACCACCCTCCCACACGTTCGGAAGATTTGTAGCTATACCAATTGCATTCGTGCTTACCTTGATCATATTTACATTAGATACATTACATCCATAATCATACCAACCATCGAAATCCATGGGAACATGTTCCCGATCTTAAGTGGCAAGGTCAAAGTGCCATTGATAGCGCGCAGAGCGACCATGAAATGGTGATCCAATCGATCATGAACAACAAGGACATTTTGCAGTGTTGATTTGTCGTCCGGACCGTAGATAAGAGGGTATCAACCGATGCCATGCGTGCTGCACCGATCCAATAAATGCAGACATAGCCATAGTGCATAGTGGTTCTACCAATACCTCATGTACATCTTACTTCAATCATCTTCATATATACAGATATACAGTACTTCTACGTTTTATGCCCAATTTGCTGTGACCATGGCTTTTAGACCCGGGCTAACCAGCTGGTACAAACCTTCCATGTCTCAGTCATGCAGAGATTTTGTTTTAGTGTTTTTTTTAATGTTTTTTTCAAAGACTGCCTGGTTCCAGGCTATCCCGTTCCACATTTGCAACCAGATTGCATCCCATGCAAGATGCAAGGGACGCCAAACCAGAATCGTTGGAAAGGTTGGCACCTTAAACATGTCTCAATGCCCTTGGATGATCTTGAATGTTTTTGGCGCAGGTGTCAGATGCGACGGAACGCAAAAGGGATTGGCTAGAAGTATTTCCTTAAGCAATGAAATCAACTCGTTAAGCGGATGGAGCTGACTGAAAGCCAGTCTACTTTGGGTCCCGACCAGCTCTCCTTAGTCCAACCCAAATTTGTTTGGCCCTTCTTCTGCTTCTTCTTTTCCAGGATGCGCATATTGAAAAGATCCGCATGCTGTTCTCAGAGATCGATGAAGATGAAAGCGGGGTCATTACCTATCAGATGTTTGAGAAAGGCATCCGGTCACAAGATGTGAAGATGCTTGGCAGATGCGATAGCGCCTCCGTCAACCCAGTTGTTCAGCATCTCTCGACATCATGACACATTGTAAGGTTCGTAAGCTCAAAACTTGTGGGGGGGCGTTCGGAATCATACGCAAGGACGATGGTTAAACATGGTTAAACAGCACCACTTTGGTGCTACCTTTTCGTTTCCCAGCACCATGGGTCGGAGCGCAGTTGCCACCTTTAGCCTGAAGATGGCATTGGCCCCAGCGCCACATCTGAGATCATCTGAGGACTTACTTTGAGTCGATTGACCTTGATGTTTGGGATGCGTGGACCTTCTTCAAGTTTCTTGGCTGACCTATCCTGAGACAGCTTGCAGATCAGCTTGTTGGTCGATTGCTCGGATGCGGTATGCCAGTGGATGTCTCTGGATCCTTTTATCATTGTAATTACGTCCTTTTGTCATCTTTTGTCCTTAATTTAAATGTTGAGTCAGTTGATGTCAGTCAGTCGTGATCGAATGATCGAATACTTCCACTCCTGCAGGCTGTTGGACATGGATTCCGGCGGCGCCGTGGAAATAGAAGAGTTCCTGATGGGGTGCTTACGACTACGTGGCAATGTGCCTAGGTCTGAAAGGATTTGAAGCTTCCAGCCAGTACAGCGTCTGGGGACTCTAGGCGGTGTCATCCAAAAAGAAAGTAGACAAACCGGAGAATGCAAGTATGCTTGCCATGCGTAGACATGGAAGGTCATGGAACACAAGAAAAACCATTTATACTTTGCTCTTTTAATATGTTTCACCTCATTTCAATCATATGCAGTCACTACCAAAAGAACAACTTCTGGAAAAGAGCACGGAGTTTCCAAGGAACTAGCTTTGATATGTTTTGATCCTCCTATGGTGCACCCCAAGAAAATGGGGGGGCTGGAGCCCCTAAAAAAAATAAAAAATCTAGCAAATCTGAAATAAAATGGGGTCAGACCCCAGCATTTTATTTTGTGGGGTGCATTTTATTTTTTGAGGGGCCCAACCCATCAACTTAACTGACAGAGATAGCATGATAGCAATGATGCACAGCTGTGAACGGTCTGATCATTGTGCGAAACCTTCCAGAGATTTGGAATCACTTGTAATCTATCTCATATGATATTGTTATCTATCTCACCAACAACTCATCAAAATCACACGGCTAAAAAACATAAACTTTACAAGACTAAAAGTGTTATAAGATGCTATTTATCAAAAAGGAAACTAAGTTTTGAACAAATAAATATGAACCACAATTACAAATAATAAAGATGAAATGATCGTGAGTAAGAACGATAATCCCAATGTATAACAAAAATGCTAGAGATGAATTAAGTTCTGAAACTGTAATGATTATGCATATCATGCTGTACAATTGTCTGTCAACGATCTAAGGAAATATAAAAATCAATATAACGAAAAAGAAATGCCGGGGCTGACGTCCAACAGTTGCCAGGTGGAGGGGGCCCGACGCCATATTCTCTTTGTGTTTGTCCAGTGTGTTTTGCTTGGATTATCATATCTTAGATCTTACCGTATGCCCTATCATTTTATTTACATTTTGTTCCTAGGCCCCTACATTTTATATGCGTCCTACCTTAGATTTTTTTGGGGTGGGACCTGGTTCTTGAAATCTTTTTTTCAAATTAGTTTCCATTTTTTCATTTTTTCCCCTAAATGTTGGTGTTAACATCAGCTAGCAAGAATCATAGCAAAATAATTTATCGATCCGTAACCTCCTGATGAGGTAAAATAATTTTCCTCTACAGAAGTTGAAGCACCTTGAAACAATTTTAGAAAATTGACTGAAGGCACCCCAAAAATAATTTCTCGATTGGGCAGGGGAAATTATTTCACAGAGTTCCAACTATAGAATAATTTCGCCAGGTTCACCACCAAAATAATTTATTGGGGAGAAAGGAGTCGATTGAGATTTCTTTGTCCAAAAGTCGATAATAAGTGGTTCAGTAGTGCCACCACCCCCAAAAAATAATTAGGTTCTCATGGTTTGATTCTTTCAGACAGTTTGGGTCTGTTTGGATCAATTCGGTACTTTTGACCTATTTAATCCAGGGGAAGTTGAGTTTTGCCACGTTAGGTCAATTGGTTTCCCCGGGTGGTCTAGTAGTATCCCCACCCCCAAAATAATTGTCTGGTGTGAAAGGGAGTCGGTTTAGAGATGATTTTATGCGATTTGTGGCGCCACCACCTCCTTTGTTTTTTTCCACGCTTGAGCGGCTGCCCTGCCAGGCGGCATCAGACGGCATCAGATTTTGTTGGTTAGTATTTTGAGGTGGCTCTACTGTTCTTTCAATCATTCATCACCATCTCCCACCATCTCAACATAATTTGGAAAAATATTTTGAGGCAAGGGATCTGCTTTGAGAGTAATAGTGGAACCACCACCAAATGACTGTTAGAAATTATTTTGACGTGGGTCGGTAGCTTGAAAGAAAATTATTTTGGGTGGGTGTTCCTGTTTTTGAAAATTATATTTTGAAGTGCCTCCCAACTATAAGCACCTCTGATTCATTTTTTATTTTATTTTAAGGGGCACCTAGTGTTTTTGCTTAAGGTAGCCCGCGTCATTTTATAATATTTTTTTTGGGGTTGCACCCCGCCCTGGCACCACACGGGGATTGTTTTGATTGTTCTCAACGGGGGGGCTGTTTGCACATTGCATAGGCACAATCCTGGGGGATGCCACGGGCTTCCCGAACACCTTTTTTCACCTTTTGCCAGTCGCACTGCGCGCCTCCTATCAGTGATTTCTTGCAGTGCACCTAAGGCAAAAGCCATGGATATTGCAAAGCTTTGCCATGACCAAACGTGGCTCATCAAGGAGCAGGCGGATCATGGCAGATCACTGGTACTCACTGGCTTGCTTCGGTTTGTTGCATTTTTCCCCCACATCTTTGTGTGGGGTTCTTGTTTTTTGTTGTGCCGCTACCATTGCCAGCATAGGGCTGGCACGGAGGCCCTGATTTCGCAGTCGGCCTGCTCCTCGAGGTTGACTGCCAACAGGTCTCCCTGTTTTTGGCCAGCTTTCACCTGCTGCAGACCACCACTGCCAGCTTTGACCAGGTTCTGGTAAAACTTCTGGATATCGGAGCCAAAATCATGGCAAACCGTGGCAGTATATTTACTGTCACTGGCCTCGATCCATGACCTCAAGCCCCCTACACCGACGCATGGCTCTGCTGCTGCGGGGCAAAAGCGCCTCCTCCTCCTCCCGCCGCCGCACACACAACTCTCTCACACACAACTTACTCACACACACAACTGTCTCACACACACACAACTTGCTCACACACACAACTTGCTCACACACAACTCTCTCACACACAACTCCCTCACACAACTCGATCACAACCAATTTACTCACACAACTCCATCACACACGCACACAACTCCATCACACACACACAGCCTACTGGCACACACAACCTACTCACACACACACAACTCGATCACACACACACAACTTATGCACACACACACAACTTACTCACACACAACTCACTCACACGCAACTCTCTACTCACACACACACAACTCGATCACACACAACTTACGCCAGACAGACAGACAGACAGACAGACAGACAGAGACAGAGACAGAGACAGAGACAGAGACAGAGACAGAGACAGAGACAGAGACAGACAGACAGAGACAGACAGAGACAGACAGACAGAGACAGAGAGACAGACACACACACACAAAAGCAACCCTCTCACACGCAAGTCTTTCATACGTACATTTCACCATCTCATGTCCCTTTCCTGCCTTTCCCATTCCGTCTTCACCTTTCTTTTGTGACTTATTGGAAGAAGCTGACATGTCGGGTTATCCATTCCTTTAGTTGCGACAGCCGGAAAGGGACGACAATGGATGCAGGAACATTACGAAACATATATAGACCCAGTTGGAACACGATCCGAGCTTTGAATTGCCGGTGGCGCTGCGGCACTTGTGAGCACTAAAGAAATATGCCAGGCCTTGGGACTACTATATATAAATCCATATAAAATTAACAGGCGTGGAATGTTGTAGAGGCAGGCCGCGAAGCAAGAGCACCGGCAAACGTAAAAACACGTATAAAACAATAAAACACATGTCAATAGCTACAGCAGTTGTCATAGTTGTCAGACGCAGCAGCAACCGCAGCAGCCGCAGCAACCAGTGGCAGCAGCCGCTGCAAAAGCACACTTGTTATTATTGAAGTGAACATGGTGACAAAATATTATGACCAACATTAACTAATATAACTAATTATTATATAATTACCCTGCTCTCACTTCGGCTGGCTTGACTCTGATATCTCTCCACTCCACCCTGGTTCCTGGAGGCTCGATTCTGGGAGTTTGTGGAGGAAGAACTCAACCACCTCCACACAGTCCATATGCAACTTGCACGAGCAGCGGCCGGCTATTGAGATCTGAAGCCGGATGAAGCCGGTGCACAGGTCTCGTTTTACCGTTTTCCTTGCGACATCCCAGGTCGCATGTCGCAGAATGTGACATGAAGATGTGGGCTTTCATTTTTTTACTGATCAGGACCGATAGGAGACCATCCCTTTCCCAGGTGAAAGAGTGCAAACAGGATAAACAGGTCAAAGCAGGCATTAAAACTTATGCAAGTCCATTATGCAAGCTCAAACAGGATAACAGGCCATGTTGGCAGGTGATTTTGTCAGACGAGTCTTCGGCGTTTGGGATTGGAGCTTAAAAAGTTCCATATGCATGGCCTGTCGGTAGCCAGTTGCTATCAGGGATTTGCATTTCAGATAGCCTGTGGATCAAAACAATCGTAATTTCCAATCGTACTGTATACGTTTGACTCAGCTACTTTTTCTTTTTGACAGGATTTGGCAAATTTCCCTATATGTTGGTGAGATGAGAAAAAGTGCAGGCTGCAAGTCCCTTCGAGCAAAGATTTACACCAAGTTTCAAGAAAGTAAGACACAAACATACTGTAGTGGTTTTGGTTTGGGATTGCATGGGATTGCTTTTCAATGACAGCGGCTAAGTATTCAGAACGGATTGAAGAAACCGGAGACCAGCAGCAAGCCCACGCCAAAGACTGCACCATCAGGCGCTTGTGGTGCTACATCCCTCCGATCTTGTTTGGTCAATCGGCATGATAGGCCACATATTGGCCACATAAACCTTTTTTCCATCTCAAATGTGTTGGGGCATATTTATGTTTGCACATCCACATCATTCTCCTATCTTCTGCTTCTGTGAAGCAATTAAAGTTATAGATTTTCATCAGCAGATTGATAGTTCTTCCAAGAAGACATGTACCAATTGCCAGGCCGAACCATTGAGTACATTTCAAGGAATACAATACACAAATACCAGTCAGTCTCACCTGTGCTGGCAGCTTCATATCTCACTTCGGAAATCTTGAGATCTTTTGGAGCCCACTCTCAACTCATCTGTTTGAGCTGCTGGAGTGGAAGCTGCCAGTCGTGGGTCTTTTTCACAGTTCCCAAGCTTGCATCAGGCGTCCTTCAGATTAGCCCATGCGTGGCACCTCTACTCACAAAGGCCAAAACTAGCCAAAACTAATGTATGAGATGAGGGTTCATGGAGGCACATGCGCAGTGAAAGACCATGACCAGGTGGTATGTATTACGTACCATGTTTTATACTAACTAACTATATGTCTTATTAGACATTTTATAAATATGTTATTTTCATTAAAGAACGACGTATCATGCACAATCGCACAGATGCACAAACATACACACGGGTGTATTGTGGGTGTATATTAGACTTTTTAAACACACACACACACACGCAAACATATAATATATATATATACATATATATATACACATATATATATATATACAAAATATGACATACATATGTATCTGCACATTGGCCAACATACGCAGACAGATGCACAAAGTATATATATATCTCTACTCGCATGCAAGCCTATGGCATCATGCAACATTTCATGTGGGGGTGGGGCTAAGAAGAATCGAAATCTTGAAGGACCGGTCGCACAGAGCCACTTGGTCCATCCAGACCTGAGAAAAAGTTGGGCGACTGCTGGCTGATCCAGTGTAAGCGAAGCTGGGGATCTGAAGCAGAGTATACAACCGTATTTATAAATAATTATATAATAATCAACCCATGTATCTCTCTATGGTTTTATCGATAAGTAGATAGATGGGTAGATAGCTACACAGGTAGATAGATGGATAGATGGACAGACAGCCGACAAGTACAGAAAGGTATGTAAAGATATGATGTTATTGGATAGTACGGAAATGCAAGTATAGCATGCCTAGATCTAAGGAAACAGGATGGTTTGTTTTGACTGTTTTGTACCCCGTCACTGAAACGATGCTCTGGGTGCAACTATCCATTCCAAGGTGAGATCAATAGGATTTCAATAGGTGTCTAGGGCTGCAGGCTGGTACTTCTACGACGTCCACTGGTGTGGTCGGCTCTGGTGGCGCTGGTGGTTTGCAAAACTTGATCCGAGCTTACCAGGCCTGGTGTGCTTAGCCAGTGGCTTCTGAGGTCCCGAAAAGAGATTGAATGGATAAATAGAGAGATATAGATCAGATTAGCTTAGATTAGATTAGATTGGATTAGATTAGATAAATAGATAATATATAATAACATATAGATAGATGGATAGATGGTGATGGAGAGAGAGAGAGAGTTTTTTTTTTTTAAAATAATTATATATATACTAGTAGATATGTGTGTATATGAATATGATTTCAAGATACCATGTCTATATAATGATATATAATTTTCACACACACATGCCTACACACACATAATATATATATATAGTACATACATCGTACTATATTTAGTTTCCTTTGCGTTTGACCATGTTCATCATGTTTAAGGTGCGTGGACATGAAGCAGCAGAGCTGGATCCTTTGGGGCTGCATGCCTGGCGGAAGTGGACAGACAAGGCCATCGCCTCGGTCGTCGCTGTGGACACATCATCTCCACAACGAAACGGAGTCAGTACTTCAGCGAAAAAAGGTACAATGTCTTATGTTTTCCTATGCAGATATGGTGAATAAATGTGACATATGCTGATATCACCTAGATGTACATACATGGATAATATTCTTACTCAAAAAAAATCAAAAAAGTGGGACTTGCAAAAGACTTGGTAATTACTTCTAGCAGGCCACAGCTGCAGTTACAGGTACAGTCACCGACAGAATTATGGAAAAAAAAACGTTTCAATTTACAGGCGCTGCCTGTCTATGATAGAAAAGTTACGAACCTTTTTTTTTCTCCATATTTATTGTTTCCATATGTTTTTTCCATAATTCTGTCGGTGACTGTATGTCCATCGATTCGCAATTTGAATGCATTTTAAGGGGGAATATTGAATTATAGAAAATATGTGTCTAAAGATCTGGTATATGCCCCTAAG
>Ga0126342_10002229_pt1 | contig 29695 bp, 30 predicted proteins | sample Cyp1metagenome_FD_92528 | JGI IMG/M metagenome (GOLD analysis project Ga0126342, IMG submission 92528) | Coral microbial communities from Lord Howe Island, Old Settlement Bay, Australia - Cyphastrea 1 metagenome | ecosystem: Host-associated > Invertebrates > Cnidaria > Coral ...
ATTAACCACCATTAACCACCAACCAGGTATGGTAAGGTCACCAATAAATCACCCAAAAAAAATCCCACCATTCCATGGCGCAGCGAGCTCGGCAGCGGAGCACGCCTGAAAGGTCCGAAACGCCTCCGGCAGCTCCGCCGCGGCGGCGAAGGCGGCGCCTCGGGGCACGCAAAAAAGGTGACGACACATGGAGGAAAACCATAGGAAAACCATAGGAAAATGGTGATTTAAAGGTGTTTTAATAGGAATGAATGGTGATTTAATGGGATCTAACTATTGAAAATGGTGATTTAATGGTGATTTAATGGTGTTTAATGATGAATAATGGTGAATTTTTATATTATGAATAATGATGGTTGAATGGGATTTAGAAAAGTCGCTATTCACCATGAAACTATAATGGTATATAATTCATTAATACAATGGGATTGAATGGGAATATAGGTTTAGAGTGATGACCAGATTGATAATCATGGCCATGGCTGGCTCAACGAAGGTCTTGATGGGAAACTATGGGAAAATGGTCGATAAAATATGGGAACATCATCAGCCTGGAGGTTCCGATGATTAACTACAAATCATCTATGAATAGAGGATTTTCCAGCTCAAAACTATTCAATTCACCCAAGCATCAACAACTCTAGAGATTTAAACTGCCGACATAAGGCAAAAGTTAAAGGTTTAACATGTTGGGTGGAAGCTCATCATTATTTTTTGAGCGGGTGAAAATTCACACAGCAAGCAGTGAACATTTCATATTTGTTCATGATTTCAGGAATTGATTGGAGTTTCAACTGCAAACTTCCAGCGAAAAATGGAGATGAACATCAACAAAACGGATTTAAGCTGCCGAAATCGGGAGACTCGTGGGGCACGGCTGAGCCCCCTTGCAAAAAAACACACGTTTGACGTTTGCTGTTCTTTTTGTGGGTGTTCCGGAATTGAGGTTTCTGTTCCCATACAAAGACACGAAGAAACACAACGTCAGGCCCAGACCATCTTATGACTACATAAGCCTCCTTTTTTTATACTGGCTATTTACACAACGATAGTTTTGAGATCATTTCAGTATAGCCGCTATAGCCGCTTTCATTGCTGAGACACCCCATAAGTATTATGGAACATATGGAACAACGTAATGATAGAACATAATGTTGCTTCACATAGGCAGAGGCATGAAATTGATGATGGAACCTGAACATACAAGGCGGACGAGAAGAACAAGGCTTCATGGCCATCTACTGCGGGTTACAGGGGATTCCACGTTGGATTAGTCCAAACAAAGCCCAGCAGTACAATGCCCAAAAAAACCACCAAGCAATATCATTTTGGGCCTCTATCCTCACTTTTGAAGGTGAATGCCACTTTTCTTTGGTTCAGCGATCCCACACATTTTTACAGCCCCAGAAAAACCGACGCCAAATCGCCGTGTCTCGCCTGGCAGTGTCTGCAAACTCTGCAGCGCAGTCTGTGCCTATGGCGACCCATCCATTTTTGGGGCTAGATCATCTTGAGCCATTCCCAGCTGCATCTACAGTAATGTGGCTAAAACAATGTCATAAACCACCCATTTTGGGAATGGTGGTTTATACCACCTATAAAAATGCTGATGACTGGGGGATGGTTTATGGCATTGTTTTACCCACATTAGAGGAGATTCAGCCGAATACACTTCATGGACCTGCGGTTAATAACCCAACAATTGGGTGATATGATACGGAACAGATCGGGATTTCACCAACTCGAACGGCGTATTTTTTTTTCAGCAAAGATGATCGTCAGATTACATCGATTTTACCATGGGGTTCCATCGGTCAATATTAAGGCTTGATGCCCGTAATGGCAAACATCGCTGCGTTCACATCACAGAGGACAAAATCAAAGAGTGAAAGAACTACAACTGCTCAAACATTGGGTCCATAATGTAGATTTCTCGCAAAATGACATCTTGTTGGTTGTGCAATAACCATCCTGAAAAATGATGGAGTTCGTCATTGGGAAGGATGAGATCCCATATATGAAATGGACAATAAAAGCCATGTTTGAAACCACCAACCAGACATATCACATCTCCAAACTGGCACATCACATGGGAAAAAATCGATCCGTGGCTGATCTCGGCGGATTTTCGCCCCAAAATGGCTGTTAACGAATAGTTTAAATAGGGATCATATGGGATAAACATGGATAAACTGATATAAACTGGCTGTTCAAATCTTGGATCTAATATGGGCTAAACCATGATGAACTATGATGTTTTCTCATGGGTGAAGCCATATTGACCATATTAATTAACCATATTAATGAACCATATTAATTAACCATATATTAAATTAACCATATTAATTAACCATATTAATTAACCATATTAATTAACCATATATTAACCATATAAATTCCATATATTAAATTAACCATATATTAACCATATTAATGAACCATATTAATTAACCATATATTAAATTAACCATATTAATTAACCATATTAATTAACCATATTAATTAACCATATTAATTAACCATATAAATTCCATATATTAAATTAACCATATATTAACCATATTAATTAACCATATTAATTAACCATATATTAACCATCTTATCCAATATGGGTTAATATTAACCATACGGGTTCCCCTTAAACAAAAACAGCCCGCCCGGCCTGGGTTGGTGGGAGCCGACGGATGGGCTTGTTGCCAAAGGCATAGTGAAGCACCAGGAAAACCGAACCTGATGGTCGGTTGATGGTCGGTTAATCATGGTGAATAATAGTTACAATGTGATGTTAGTTGGTTTAGATTCGCCCCAGTAACTATAGTTATAAGTACCAACTTAGCTATCTTGGGGGCCTCACATTGTAATAATGGGATTTCCATGGTTAATAACAGTTAATAATTGTTAATCATGTTGAATAATGATGGTTAATCAATGGTTAATCTATGGTTAATGATTGTTAATAATGGTTTAATGATGGTTAATGATATCTGGTCGGTGATGGTAGGAAAGTTGATGATCGGCTTGATGAATGATGTTTTTTTAGTGAAAAGGCTGGTATTTGACACTAGAAAGGAGATCTAAATCTGCATCTGATAGCATTTGCTGAACATTAATGCATTTACCGTTCCTACCATCCACCACCCAGAAAACCATGCAAACTGTGGTGATTCCTAGTGAACATCAATGCGGCGGAACAAGAAAATTGGATCTTAGTGCGCTCTCTTTGAACCTTCCTATGCAGCCCTGGTGGACCTAATTGCCTTGCTGACTATGGGCTACATCAGGCTTCAAAGAAAAAGTCTCAGTGGGGTGTGGATTGAATTTACCCATCAATTACGAGTCGGTCAGTGCAGTGGCTGCAACAAGTTGACAACGCGAGGAGCTGATTAGTCGATTGTATTTTCCCATCACCGCACCATGGCAACAAGAACAATCAACAAACTTACCACACCACGGCTTCTATAGCTCTCCAGTCACGCATAATATATGCTATATATAAAAATGATATATGATGTCAAAACATACCTGTATCTACAATCTTATCATACACATATGATCTCGTTCCCATCTTAAATAAACTTATCATCATCATATAGTATCATATCTACAATTATCTAGCTATTGATCATATAGTTCATATATATCTTCATATCATTCCCATCTTATGGTGCTATTCCATCCCACAATTATCTATAGCTGGTTGGCGGTTTAAATCCTTCTGAAAAATATGAGTTCGTCAATGGGAAGGATGACGTCCCATATATGAAATGGAAAGTCATAATCCATTCCATGGTTCGAGTCACCACCAACCAGATATCATTAACCATCATTAAACCATTATTAACCATAGATTAACCATTGATTAACCATCATTATCAACCATCATTATTAACCGTCATTATTAACCATGATTATTAACCATGATTATTAACCATCATTATTAACCATCATTATTAACCATGATTAACCATCATTTCACCATCATTAAACCATTATTAACCATGGAAATCTATAGCTATTCTCCCCCTGGTCCACCTGGCCCAACCAGATTCCTTGATCCCGCCTAAGCCTGTGAAGAATGCCAGCGCTGGCTTGATGGCGTCCTTTCTCGCCTGCGCGAGTAGAGGACGTTGATTTTTTTTTTGGGCGCCGGAGATGGAGACCTTTTGTTGGAGACTTAGAGTATGGAGATATATTGGGAAACCAACCATTTGTTTTATGGAGAGATATTAGGAAACCAACCATTTTTTAATGGAGAGATATTGGGAAACCAACTAAATGAATGGATATATATATATATATATTATAATTAATGTTTTTCAATTTTGGATGAAACCCTCTGGTATAATCAGCTCCATGGCTTGCTATATCCGCCAGCAACAGTTCGATGATTTTCCCAGCGAACGAAACCTCCATTTGGTTCGGCAAAGTCCCAGCTAGCCACGTTTCATTACCGGCAAGCCTACTGTATTAGTAGAAAGACACTGATTGGTTCAGAACTATTCGTTTTTGATGGTTTATAGATTAGATGGGTATGGTTTTTTGATGGGTTGTTGATGGTTTTTGATGGTTTCTGATGGTTTTTTGATCTACAGGGTACTGACATGTTTGTTGGATATGGTGGAGAGAGGATGTTGACAGGAGATATCTAGTTAGAGTCAATCCCCAAATCGTTGTGGGCAATTGTGGTGGAGATAACCGTTGAATGGACATGGCCATTGCATGCCATTGCTAATGAAGCTGATGATGAATCATGGGAAATATGCGCTATATTGATATATTGATATAATTACCCTCTGGTAATTTAACATAGCTATTGAAAATCACCATTTATAGTGGATTTTCCCATTAAAAATGGTGATTTTCAATAGCTATGTTAAATTACCAGAGGGTACACATGATTGGGGATGGCTCAAACATAGCAAAACAGGGATCCACAACGCTTTTGAAAAAAAACGCCCAATCCGAAATCACAGCCTCGGGTCTTCACCATCGATTGCTCCGCTCCATGGTGCTGGTATGATCCAGTTGTTTCACTCAACATATCTTGATATGATTCATATGGAGGTTTCCTAAGTCATGGGGGTACTCCACGACAATCATCCAAGTCCCCATGGTTTTGGGGACCCCCCATGAAAAATGACCCGCACCTCAAATACTGTCAGCTTACCAACAGCGACAACAAGAACTCACCAATCATGTAGGTTCACGATCTTCAAGGCCCGTGACAGGCGATTCTCCAAACTACCCATGACCCATGAGAACACCCTGGCCATATCGAGTCCATTGGCACCTTGGATTTGTTGTACTTGGAGTCCATCGGCGAACTTTGGCCCATGGCTTTGCCGGTGGTTGTCACCGGTCAGTCAGCAGGTCGCAGGTCTGAATTCGCAAAAAACGATGCTGGGTAAATCAACTATTTCTATGGCCATTTTCAATAGCACATATGTATAGCTGGTTGGTGGTTGACCTACCCCTCTGAAACATATTAATCAATGGGAAGGATTATCCCAGATATTATGGACAATAAAAGCCATGTTTGAAACCACCAACCAGGATATGTCTTAATCCTTCGGCGCATGTCGTTCACTCATTTCACCCTCGATCAAGTTGGTCTAAAGCATGGTCTCCTTAGGATCTTGGTCTTGTTACAAGTAACTCTTAGATTTGCGGAAGCACCAAATAGCTGATATCACAGCCCCAAGGGAAAGTCATTGAACTGTTGAGTTGCGGCTCTTCTTTTTTGGGATGAGGCTCGCTTCTGAGCTTTCGAGGCATGCTTCTGGCCATATCTTCAGCACCGCTCCACGCTTCAATGGCTGTGGCGAAGTTTTTTTCCCCCGGTGCAAAAAATCGCTGCTGAATTCCTGGAGAAATCCCGAAAAGAGCTAAACAGTTTTGGTGTGACACATACACAATGTAGAGACTATCACTATATAGTATGATAGTATGTGTTCTACATACTTGGATTCGCATCCTAATTAGGACACGGGTAATTCTTGACACTTTTTTAACCGAGTTACGGGACATATCTCATGTCTCAATGTGGTGCGCAACTTACTTTGAGTGGATGTGGCAACCCCACGCATGGTTTAACCCACATTGGGGATTGTTGATGAACATTTCCGAAAAAATAAACCCATCATCACCATCATCCCATCATCCCAACGACAATTTCCCAACATTTCCCAAGCCACTGGATTGGTTGGACAATCTTCCGGATTTTCCTTTGGGATTTTCGGATTTGATATGGCCAGGTGCAAAAATCCGTGGTGCCTCCGAAACAGCTCCAACTTCGGCCGCGGCGCTTGCAGCGTTTTCAAGGCCAAAGTGAGATACCTCGGCACGTAAGATGACCAAGACATCTGGCCCTCGCCCGGCCGTTGGGTCGTTTTATGAATCTTTAGTAGGTGTTGTAATTTTTGATTGCGTTTGATCAATTTCGAGCGGTATTTGCTTTTTTTTCAATCTTAAGTGGTTGAATCCCTCTTCAATCTCTTCATGTCTACATTGATGTTAATTACATGTTAATTACCATGTTGCAGTCAAGCAATGTCCATGCGCCGTGTTGTGCTGGAAAAATTCACCAATTTTCCATCGGATGTGAAGGACTGAACTTCCTCTTTTTTCGCGCCGAGATAGAACTCGAATCTGGTCATGACTTCATCATAGAAAGCATCTAACATATTCTAACATGGATTAGCACTATGATTCACGTGTTTTTTTTTGCTTTTTCCATGGTCATTCCCCCGTCACAACTCGTGGGGCCGCCCGGATCCGGATCCAGCTACGGGTCGCCCTGGGTGACATCCTCGCCATGCACCTCGTGCCAGAACCTGCGGCACTGAACAAAAACCACACTGGGCTAAGCAGCAAATATATAGTAACTATATGTAATCATGGTGAAAGGGGGATGGACCAAAACCTATTTAAAAAAATATTGATAAGGTTAATATATGTAATTATCCCAATACAATGTAATTATGGGAGATATCAAATGTGTATCTCATGGGGCTGTTAAGATCAAATATTGGATATATATATAGAACAAACTTTATATTTAGATATTTGATATGATGTTGGAATGTGTCTAACGATGTCTGAAGATAGGGTGTCTGAAGATAGGATGCTCTGCCAATATCAATACGGAAAAACCTCTGAGAAAAGATCTGAAAGATATACAAGTGCAATGCATGTGGGCTGTTGGTCTAATGGATAAGGCCTCGACCCCCAGAGCTGGAGATTCCAGGATCAAGTCCTGGACAAGTCAATCTTCTTCCACTTTGTTTGTTTGTCATCTTTTGTTTCTCAATAGATGAAACCAAAAAGCTAAAACACTAATATCTGCCATATCTTAAAATTTGGCAACTCTGACCATGTTTCTTCAAAAAAAACACAAGACTTGAGGTGTTGAGCTTTTCCCTTCTTCGACTGGAGACCCTGTTGCTTGTCATGGGAGCCTCAGTAGCGTCTCCGGTGCAGCAGTTTCGACCTGGCGAAAAATGTACAGAGATTAATGAGATTATGTATTGTACCCTCTGGTTATGTCAACAGTTTGCTATTGAACATGGCCATAGAAATAGTGAGTTTTCCCATGAAATAGATGGTGGATCTTTCCATAGTTAAGTTATGTAAACGTTGACCTGAGGGTAATTGTGATTGGGATTTTGATCCACTAGCCCATGCTGGGAATTTTGATTAAACATGAAGGAATTCGAATCAAGAGTTGCCAGGTTTCCATATCAACCAACATGGGTTTTGTGGGCCGAAACGATCCGAAACCAGGCAAGTATCAAGGTAGGCCTATCCATCTGAAAATAGGCTACAGTACCAAACTTCATCCAATGGCTTCTAATTGTCAATGTTTATCATCATTTCCCTCATGGAAATTGCAATTTTAAGTACAGTAATACCCAATTTTCAGACACAACAAACCAATGGTCATACATTGCCACAAAAAAATACATGTCATTTCCCATATCTCCATGAGCATGTTGCCACGTGAAATCTCAACGACACGCCTCCAGCAGCTTGCGAAAAACGTCCTCATTCAACTGCCGCTGCCTGGGATAGCACTGGTGTTAGCTGATGGACTTTTTGAATGTGAACTGATAGTATCTTGGTATCATTCATCAGTTATGAAAAAATCAGAGTTCATTGAATGTTACCTGATTAATGTTAACTGAATGTATCCTATTGCTGATCAAAAAAAAATCCAAGCTATTAATCAAATTGGTGTTGGACAGATTCAGCATCAACAATTCTCCTCTTTTCGCTTTCAGGGTGATTGTGCTGTCCACTTTATCTATGCGCTGAAGATTCGGAGTGACTTCTGCTTGAGATTAACATAGATAAACAATATTGGGATCTATTGGGCAATTCGGGTCATTCAATCCCAATATCCCTATATTAGATTAAGGCTATTAGGATGATTAACACTATTGGGATGTTAATAAATAATGATTGAAACTATTAATAATGATTAACACTATTAAACATGATTAACATATCAATAATGATTTTAAACATCAATAATAACTGGTTGGTGGTTTCAATCCCTCTGAAAAATATGAAAGTCAAATGGGCCTATTATTCCCAATATTTGGAAAGTCATAATCCATTCCATGGTTCCAGTCACCACCACCCAGATATTATTAACCATCATTAAACCATCATTATTAACCATCATTATTAACCATCATTAACCATCATGAACCCCCATACTAACCCCATACTATTGGGAACTTTGGGGTCTTGCGGGTCGGATCATCCGGTCCTGCCGACATCCAGCGACCGGCCTCCGTGATGAGTGATATGCCTCTGCCTTGACCAGGCTGTGCCTCGATCCATCAACTAAGCGACTAACCGTGTACCCCAGAAATGCCATGTGTTTTTTGGGTGGATTTTCAGTGTATGTATATATATATAATATAATACATATATATATATATATATTACAATATATATAATATATATTATATACAGTATATATATATACATATAGCCGGGTTATTCTGTTATGAATATGGCAAACAGAAGTATAAACCATTCACAATGTTCATCATTTTCGTACTTTTTTACATTTTTTTACAGGGGAAGCATCCCCAGTTGGAGGTTCATCCTGGAAGCCTAGGTCCATGGGATGCCACCGCTCAGGTGATTTTAATGGTGATTTCAATTAGATTAATTAGATCAATTCTCAACTTTGGATCAATTCCCAACCAATTTTTGATCAATTATCAACTTATTTACCCTCCGGTAAACTAACATAGCTATTGAAAATGACCATTTACAGTGGATTTACCCATTAAAAATAGTGATTTTCCATAGCTATGTTAGCCCGTTTACCAGAGGGTAGATGGAATTTGAAACTTGGGACAACTCAATTGGATCAATTCTCCATGTCTTGTGACGGAAGATCACCTGGTCATGGTGGCAACCTTCCAGGTACCGGCCAGCTAAACATGGCAAGCAGATTTTTTCCAGGGCTTCTTTGATGTCTCCATTTCAGGGGCGTCAAAGTGTTCTATCTCCAGAAACAACTCTTCAGAAATAATCCAATATTCCCTTTTCGCTAGTCCGTGTCATTAATCACAATCACCATCAGTCGTCCTTATCATTTTTCGTGGCTAATCATAGATTCCCGGTACCCCAAAAATAAAATGGTTCGTTCGAAAGGCAATATGTTCTCCCGTTTACTGTATACCTCACGCATATGAAAAAAAAATGTTACACTAACCCACGGATTGACCAGTATGGATGGATTGTTTGTCAATTTTCTCTACAAAGTTTCCCTCAAACAATGCCAATCTTAGATAGCCTGCAAAAAAAAAAAAACAACCCAGCTAGCAGATTTTGTGTATATACATATAACTTTCCAATCTTCCATGTGCACCACAAATCAAAGTACAATTTATAAAGCTTTCATATACATATCTGGTTGGTGGCTGAGCCACCCCTCTGAAAAATATGAGTTCGTCAGTTGGGATGATTTTCCATTCCCAACTGAATGGGAAAACATCATCCATTCCATGGTTCCAGTCACCACCAACCAGTAAAAAAAATCGAGATAAGAAAATCAGCATTTTTTTGCAGATATATCCCATGATGATAGTTTTCATATTAAATATCATGGACTTATCATGGTATCCCATGAAAAAAGTTTTCATATTAAATACCATAAAAAATCTTCATGAAATTGGATGTTTCATGGGATACCAACCAGATATATCCCATGACCTGGTTGACCCATCCACCGAGTAACTCGCCGGCCTCCCCCCCCCCGCTTGGGGCTCCACACCAAAGCATGGGAAATGTGAGACCCGGCGTCTCAAAGTCAGGATCCAACTGGAAATTCCACCATGATGCTGTGGGTCTGGTTGGTTTTTGGGGTGTTTTTTTGCGTAACCAACAAATTTTTGGTGGATTTAACCATCAAACATCTTCAAAACTGGTGATGTAACCATCAAAAATTGTGATTTAACTCACAAACATGTGGATTTCACCACCAAGAATGATGATTTAACCATCAAAACTGATGATTGAAACGACAAAAAGGGTGATTTCACCAACACAAATGGGGCCTCAACGAACAGCAATGGGGACATCAAAAAACACTGGCATGTGGTTTTAAGCAGAAATCTAGTGTGGATTAGTGTCGTATAATGCTATCCGCAAAGGGTGCGCTTGTAAACTACATGATGATATTTGATTTTCATAGGGATTCACCAGCGAAATCAGGATATTTCGCGATAGGTTCCATGGGGGATACAACCCTAAACCATCATTTTGTCAGATTACTTATCTCAGGTTTTTTTCAACATACCCTGGTTGGTGGTTTCAACCATATTGAAAAATATGAAAGTCAATGGGAAGGAATATCCCATATATTGTGGAAAATAAAACATGTTCCAAACCACCAAGCAGTTTTCCATTTAAAATCCATTTAATATATTTCAACTACCCATCCAAAATGTCATTCTGAGGGTACCCGTTACCAGTATATCAACATAGATGTGGTTATTAGCCATGGTTCCCTTGAGGAAGACGACCTACAAATGGTGGATGTTCCACTATTAAAGTACTGGAGAGGTAAATCCAGTAAACACCATCAATGACCATTCCCCTCTGGTAAACGTTTACATAACTATGGAAAATCACCACTTTTCAATGGGAAAACTCACTATTTCGACTGGGCCATTTTCAATAGCTTTTTGTATGTTTACCAGAGGGTAATCACCATCAATGAACCATTCCCAATTTTCACCCAGACCATCAGACCCATTAAAAAGTTTTTTGACAGTCAACCCCATCCAGACCTGTCGGATCCTACAGTACAAATCATAGGCCATTTGAACCTCTCCAACCTGGGCCATTGCTGAAGCATCCCCGAACGAAATGAAGCTTCATAGCTGGGAAAAGCATCTACGAATGGACAAAAACTTGCAGCCATGTCATTGATGACACCCCACTGGGCACCATGAATTTATGATCAAACATGTACCATGAACATATAAATCATATAATTTCATTAAGTTTGGGTACATACTACGGTAATCTATGGTATATGTTTACATATGGTAAACCCATACCAACATTGATTCTACATACCATCCCCCGACACTTAAATTGACCCATCTGGTTTATCGCAGGGCCAGTCTTAGATGCACAAAACCAAGGATTTCAAGATAATGTGAGATATAATTAGTAGATTCCTCCATTTACAGAAACTAAAACAAGTAATCTACATGAATCTACTCATCCAACCTTCACCCACGGGTATCTCTATGTCCATTCCGTTCTCATCACCAGAATCAGATGGGTTGATCTCAAATCGGGGAGACCCCGGGTCATCCAACTGTTTGCTTTCCAACTCTTCAACAATTGGGCTTTACTCTACCACAAAAAAGAGATATACAAACCACAAAACACACGCATATATATAATATATATTATATAATATATATATATATATATATATCATTAAAAAAACAAAAAACTATAAACAAAAACGTGGTGTCTTCGTAGTATAGAACTCTACCAAAAATCTGTCTTCGCTATCCCCACTGGCCCAAGGAACGGAAGCGTGCACGTCCAACTGCCCGTACAGCATCACCACCTCCAAGGCGTTTTTCGAATTTTTCACCGTCATCTCTAGGGGTAAAATAACCCATAAATATGGGGATATCATGTTGGTTAATATATGGTTAGTATATGATATTTGGTTATCATCATGGTTAATATATGGTTTATATTTTAATGATGGTTGGTTAATTAGTAAACTACATGGTTAATATCAGAAATGATGCTTGGTTAATTAGTAAAGGGGCTATAGAACACCTAATATCAATATATAGAACGCATGTCACAGTATTTCCTCGTCACAGTTTGAAAAAACGGCTCAGCATGGCGGGGTCACCGTTTTGCTGAACTGTCGCTGTTACATCCACATGTTTTGTTGATGTAATGCCCCAGCTTCATAGTTCTTATCTGGTTGGTGGTTTCAACCTCTCTGAAAAATATTTCACCAGTCATAGTTCTTATACTTGACACTGCAGTTGTCGATATTTTCTGAACGAACTGTCGATACATGCCACACTCCAAAGCATCAACTGTTACCATCAGCGCTACCCTGCCTCTCTCCTGCTCTCCGCATTCGCGGCCTTTCAGGCTGAAACAGCTCTTTTTTGATCTGTTGCAGCTACTGTGCTCCTCCTTTTTTTCCTCTTAAAAAAATACCCTCTGGTTATGTAAAAATAGCTATTGAAAATTGCCATTCATAGTGGATTTACCCATCAAAAATGGTGGATCTTTCCATGGTTATGTTAGCCCGTTTACCAGAGGGTACATACTCTTTCCAGACAAAAATATATTAAGATCATTTAAGATCCACCAGCCAAATTTTTGAATGCCTCCCCTCCAAAGCCAACACCCAAAAATGCAGGTCGAAGAGGACATTCCTCTGGTGGTATCAACCCATCCCAAAAAATCGTCCATACCAAACTCACTTGGTTTCAGGCCACGATAAAATCCAAACAAAAAACCCTAAAAACATCAACCTAAACGATGATTTGCTTGGTGAGGCAGTCCCAATTTCTTCCAGAATATTCAGAATATTGGTAAACATCCAGTCATCTTGAAGGTTTTATTTGATTCTAACCCCATGTGTGGATGCTTAAATCATCTCAAATACCCGTTGTTGTTGGTGAACACACAGTTTTGTTGCTGGTTAAACCACAGTTGTTGATGATTTGATGCTTAAATCCCTATTTTTCATGGTTAAACAGCCACTTTGATGGTGAAACCTCTGGCTCAAAATCTCCTTTTTCTTACAGGGGCCTTGGCGCGGCGGTTTGAGCGAACTCCGGGATTCCTGAGGACAGGAATTTTTGTATTTTTGTGGATGGACGTGGGATGTGGTGATTCATAGTGGATTACATAGCTGTGTTAGTTTACCAGAGGGTAATCATTATCAACCATATATTAACCTTCATTCACATTCATTCACCACTATAAACCACTATAAACCATGATGGATTACCCTCTGGTAAACGTTTACATGACTATGGAAAGATCCACCATTTTTGATGGGTAAATCCACTATTTCGACTGGGCCATTTTCAATAGCAAACTGTTGACATAACCAGGCCGGGTATTCCACAGTGAAATTCTGGCGTGATTCACTACGACCAGTACTTCTGGATGGACTTGGTGAAAAAAAAGAATGTTCCATTAGTGAATCATCCTGTATAAGAACATTCACCAATGGAACATGGAGATTATTGATATGGATTAGCACGACATGTCTGTATGTATAAGATGGACTATGACTATAGATATGGATGAGTTGATTCATTAGTTGTTTCATCCATCCATTAATTTATTTATTCACGTGTTCATTCATCCAATAGTTTAACTATTCAGTTTTGGATTAACACGTTTTATAGAAACATAAGCGGACCATATCCCGATTTCCAAATTCCCATATCCCAATCTGATCATACTATCACCATATCATTAGTTTGATATCAAACATCACCAACAATAATCCCGTAATTTATATAATCCATTCATTGTATCATTAAGAATTCATGATTGTTTCATTGTTTAATATGAATATCCCAATATATCAACATGGATTATCTCATATCAATGATTATTGTAAATTGTAATATTCATATGAATCATATCACCATATCTACAGTCCATCTTGGACATACACAAATGGTTATATGGCAATCCATCTTAGTAATCACCATATTCCACTGGGAAAAAGACATCTGTGGATGGAAACATTGTACCAATCTTAGTGCAATTCTGTGCCCAACAAGGAATAACCATTGATGACTTTTGGATTGGGTACGATGGGCCCTGGGGGGGTAAAATCATGATGGCCAAGTCATGATAATTTGGAGTGTCCATCAATACCAAATCCAGCCAATGGAGAATTAATCCAGCCATCCTTCCATCCAGTAACTAGGAACATAAAATGACACTATGATCCAGGCCAAGCGGCTATTGGTCAAAACCCTGGCACCGTGATGTGAACCCCAACATAGCTGGTAAATGGAGGTTCATCCCATTAGAATTGATAATAATAGGTTTTGACCCATTTTCAAGTGAATTTTGGGACAACTCGAGTTTCACCGTACCAGCTGTTCGCCAAACGCCAAACGGATATGGCCCTGTCGGGGCTCATCCGGACTCGAGGACCCGACCTCCGCAGCAGTTCCAGGCGAAACTCACCGTTCGCCTGCCGCAGCCAGCTTCGCCGAACCGGTTGACTCTTCAAACATTGTCCAACATGAAATGTGGGGATTGACGACTTCGAGTCACACACAAATGATACAAGGAGTCATGTGGGAAGGTACATAGCTTCAATAATTGATAAGGTCATAGTGAATATCCCCAGAAAATATGGCCTTATATGGTACAGTACCTCTATTTTAGGATCCTGAAGATCTCCCATTGATGATATCCATGCCTGGTTTGGGGCTGGTGGTTTTCGTCATTGCAGTTCTTGGGGATTCCTGCGATTCCAAGGCACCACAACCACCCACTGCAACAGTCCCTCTTCGAGCGACTCTTGACGAGCAACAGTAAGTATTGTAACTAATGCAACTATGATAGGGAACACCCAAGAATACCATAATATCTGATGTGATCTAATATTATAAATGATGAACATTGACAATGGCAATACAAGCAACTATGATAGGAACAACATGGGAAGACAACCAAGAGATAATTGCATTGCAGCTCGGTTCATCGCATTTTCCACATACAACAATGGAAGGTAACAAAAAACATGACCCGTGTTCACCACGTGTTTACCTACAAGAGGGGGTTCTTCAGTAATGGGGGATCCCCAGTCGTCACCTGCAGGTTGTTTCAATCTTAAGTCATGGTCATCCGATGTCATCCCTGACGGCTGGATGATGCAAGGGGTACTCCCATGACTTACCCTCTGGTTATGTCAACATAGCTATTGAAAATAGCCATAGAAATGGTTGATTTTCCCATTCATAGCATGGTGGATCTTTCCAGTTCGTTATGTTAGCCCGTTTGCCAGAGGGTAATCCATCATGGTTTATAGTGGTTAATAGTGGTTAATAGTGGTGAATGAAGGTTCATATATGGTTGATAATGATTACCCATCAATGGATGGCCCATCAACAGGCAGCGCACAGCGCACGGATCTGATTTTGACTCGGATGCGATCGGGATGAACGCGTTCCTCGATGGTGCCATCGTCCTGGTGGCCATGGTGGCCTGGTGGGCCATCATCCCAAACCCCCCATCATGGGGATATATGGGGATGAGAATTCTCATTGGGTTTTGCTCATGATCAATTTTTCAGATTCTGTTTGGCTGCCTTTTGACCCAAGGTCCATCATCTATACTATAATCTATACGTTTCAACTGGTTTGGATAGGCACTTTGGAATTCCTGAACCCCCTCCAAATGATGGATTATAAGCGCTGGCTTCCTATTGAATTTGGTTACAGTACAGTATGTTACAGTTACACTCACTGTTTTTTTTGTATCCAGCAACCATTGTTGAATTAAAAACATTCCCATAACTATCCATTGGTTGGTGGATTACTGGATTACAATCTTGCTCCATCCCCTGTGTGTGAAAAACTGATCACACCGAAGACAAAACTATCCAACGCTTGTGAAGCTTGAGCATTAAGCCAATACAAAATCATACAAACTCCTATACAAAGACATAAGAAACATAAGCAAGAGCAAGAGAATTGGCCATTTATGATTGCAGGCATCTGAACATAAGCGCTAAAAAAACCGCCATCGTCACCACAACGCGCTGCTGGGATGGTCCTCGTAGCACACGTTCACCTGAGTAAGGCTTCCCCAAAAAAATACGAAAACAAAAATAAGTCATGAAAGGAACCATTGGAACCATGTTTTTTTTTAAATGTGTTTTCGAGATGTACCTTTTGACCTTCTTGGCGACCATTGTGGCTTTGATGTTTGGATGAGGTCAAGCCCCAGGACATGTCCCTCATATTCGATTCACATTTGAAACCCTTCAGCCTCATTCTAACTGACAACATTCCAACTTACCCTCTGGTAAACTAACATAACTATGGAAAATCACCAGTTTTTATGGGAAAATCCACTATTCCTATGGCAATTTTCAATAGCTTTTTGTATGTTTACCAGAGGGTAACTCACTCCATCAGCATCCATCATCCATCCATCATCCATCAGCGCGCCACGTGGCGAAGTGGTCCTCGTGAACTTTCACCACGAAGGCACTCATCCACATCACCCCGTCCAGCGTTCCGCTGCTGGCGTCCTCCGGGTCCCCCAGGTCCGGGAACCTCGGAGAATGCATGCGTTCGGCGGGGGACTTTTTCGTTGATTCCAAGGTTAAAAAAAAACCATCATCCCCAATAGACAAATAGCGCAAGCTCCAGTAATTCTATCAAGCATCTATATTCCAAAGCTGGTTGGTGGTTGATACAAAACCCCTCTGAAAAATGTGAGTGAAAGTCAGTCGGGATGATTAGTCCATTCCCAACTGTTTCTGGAACAATAAAAATAGTTCAAACCACCAACCAGTATAATACCTAGATAAGAACATCAGCAAATTTGCATATATGATGAATTTGGATGTTTCATGGGATACCAATGATGTGAGGATTTCTGGGGAAATGGAATGTCTAGGGTTTCTTTCACATTGGGAAATTCTTGACTTTTGCCATCTACCAGGGGGGTGCGTTACTCGAATCACCCTGGCTGATTACTCGTCGCAGGGTTGACAGCAAGCGCATCCATCCATATTTCTGGGTTTCCATAAATCTGGGTAAATTACAATTTTTCACTAACCTGAATTAAGGCCATAAAAGGGGATGATTTCCCTTATTAACCATGATTTACCCAGATAAATGGGATAATTTTCAAAATAGATGGATTTTTTTAGGGACAATCCCTATGTTAGATGGATGATTCCGGTTGGTACCCCTGAAAAACAGGAATTCCTCCATCTTGTTGATCGCTCGTTTTTACGATGTTAAACGCTATGATCCTTGAAAGATACCCCTATTCCATGAATGCAAGACTGGTTGGTTAATGGCTATTCCAATGACATGAATTAGCTCCCAATCCCTATTGAACCAGCTGGACCAGCTGGATTTATAACCCACAAATAATCAGCCAACCATCATTTATCACTTAAGCCCCATAGTTTTTTGTGGTTAAAACCAATAAATACAAATGACTGCACAATTCCTATAGTGAACAAAAATCCAGTCCCAATATCTCTCAGTTTTCATACCTTAAATCCAACTTTTCCTGGGACGAATCCCCCATGGAACCCATTCCTTGGCACCATGTGTAAAGCGCCAAGCAGCGGCAGCCAGGAATAGCCCACCTGGGAGGTCAGGGATAGTACATGTGTGTTTGCAAAAACAATAAATTACCATTTCTGGTGCTAGTATCATTACTTTTATCATAATCTTCATTATGTATGTACTGTATTAATTCTTGTGTACATATTGTTATATAATTTATTGTATATGTATATTGTGTGTCTATGTGCACAGTATACAAAACATACAAATATACATGTGGTTCATGTGGTAAACCCAATAATGAACAGGAAATGTTGAAGGTGAATACTATGAATACCCAGCTATTTTCAGTAAAATTGGGGATGGTTAATGTAAATATGCATGTATATGATTGTATATGTTTGATTTGCATACTTTTTGCAGACCATGGTATACTTATGTTTGCATAATGCAAGTGTTGGCAACCATTCATCGATTTTCATGTCCCATCATTGGGGTGTCCATGTTGCAATGATGCCATGTGAAGTCGAGGTCATAAACATCACTCATAGGCTGTGAATCATTCCCAGTTCTGCCCGATCTGAAGTAATCTCTTCCCCTCACATTGAACACCCCCCAGAAACCATGGTTTAGTAGGGAATTTAAAGTTGGTACCGTAGTACCATTTATGTAGGGGGTGTTTAATTTGGGGGGGATGAGATTACTTATTTGTTTTCCCAAACTCACAGCTGTAGTATGATGCTGTCAAGCTGACGATCTGTTGGGTCAGAAATGGGCAATGACCAAAATCTGCGGGTCCCCTTGGTGAAATCCTCACAACTTGACCATCCAAAGTCATCACTGTTGGAATATGTTGGAATAAACAGCCCATATAAAATCATTTCTAAACGATAAACAACGACCACAAAAATCCATCATTTTTTGGAGGAACCCTGAAAGTAAATACCAGCGTCGAGGGGCCAAAATGGGGTCCCCTTTCTGCCAGGGATAGGACTCGGCTGGCGTGCCCAGCACATCCTGATCTGAGGCAATGAGCTGATCAAACATGGGAACATCTGGCCATTTGTTACATGTGTTACTTTTCGCCATGGAAAGATCCACCATTTTTTAAGAACGGTAAACCCAGGTAAACCATTTATTTCGATTAGGGCCATCTATACCATGGCAAACTGTTCGTCATATCCAGAGGCTAAATGATGTTTCCATTCACCAAAAGCAACATGTTCCAGCCATGTTTCATTACCAGAGCATTAAACAGATCATGATAGTGATGGGAATGATATCTTTTAACATCTTTTAACCATGATTAACCATCATTATCTGCAGATATCTGGAGATTATCCGGAGATATCATTGGCATAGTCGTCCATGGGATGATCAACAATGCGGGTGTCGGACATTCCAATCGATTGGAAAGATGTGTCAATGACATCATGAACGTAAAGAATAGACATATAAATGGACATTCATGTATAGTATAATGTGTATTACGTCTATTATTTTTTTCACCGACTTTTATTTTTGATATGGATAGACACTCTTTAGAAGTGCCAAAACCCTGTACGCATCTACCGGTAAACGTATGTTCATCCCCACAAAAATAGCCTCGCAGTAAGGTACAAGGTGCCGTTTACAATAGCGAAGTTGGCCATTGGTTTATAAGTAGATTAACTATGGTTTATGCTATGCAGATCCATAGTTAATGGATTTATAAACCAACAAACATAAGCGGGATCCATAAGCTAACGGTTGGTTCATAAACCCACTAAACTTTGGATCCCCATTCATAAAGAACCACTTGGTTTGTGAACCCATTAATAAAACCCTTACAAACTGGTGACATGGTAAGTTGGTTTATAATGTTTATAAACCCATCATTAGGCTTTGAATTAAATAGTTGGTTAGTTCGATGTATCTACCATAAACCAACGTGAAACCATATGATCCCAACCCATTCACTAGTTCGATATATCTACCATAACCATATAGTTTTGTTTATATAATCTTATAAATATAATATGATCCCAAACCCATTATCTGGTTGGTGGTTTCAACCCCTCTGAAAAATATTAGTCAAATGGGATGATTCTTCCCAATATATCGAAAAATATAAAATGTTCCAAACCACCAACCAGTCATAGTTCTTATACTTGACACTGCAGTTGATTAGCTATTCAACCACCAACTAGTTCTATTAAACCAACAACCAGATTATCATGGTGTCGTTAATTCCCCCTGTTGTCCCCTTTACGCCGAGCATCGTCCGTGTATCTCAGCCTTCGCGCGCGCGACGGGCAGCCGCCCGTGCCGCGCAGGTCTTGCAGGGCGTCGCCGCCGTCGCAAGCCGCGACGGCTTGCGACGACTGGGTGTAGAAGGCGAAGAGGTGACCACCTGGGGCCCCAAAAAATTGTAAAAGGTTGTTGAAACCAAGAAAAAAGTGGATGTTTATGTTTTTTTTATCCAACATATGATGGTCACCCATACTATCCAAACCATATAATGTGTATGTTTCCCTACCTTGCTGTTTTGTTCAAAAGATTGAACTTGCTTGATTTTCATGAAACCCGTATGAAACCGCATTTTTGATGGTAAAACTGTCATTTGCTCACATTGTTTGATGGTTGATATCTCCACATCCCCAAGCATTCATTCCCATCATATGTTTCCTACTTCGCATGGGATTAGATTCAACTTCCCATATTAACTCCCCATGTTTCCTGCTTAACTCCCCATTTTCCCACATGTTTGATGGCTAACCCCCCATATTTTCTGTGAATCTTCATAAAATACCAAGTGTTTGATTGTTAATTCCCCATGTTTCCATTCTTTTTTACATGAAATTCAATCCCTCTATGTCCTACTTCACCATATGTTCCACCATATTCTCTTTATGTTTCCATATGTTCCTTATGTTTCCTGAAAAAAGTCCCACTCCGAAAATTTTCCCATCATTTTCCCGCCATTTCACCATTTTTCCCATAGTTTTTCCCAAATTTTCTCCATCCCCACGTGGTGTCCCCGTTGGTTCCCAGCCACTGGGCCGCCAGGAGGTGCTCAGGGTCAGGCCACCTTCACAGCGGACCGCCAGGCGGCAGCCGACGGAAAGCTGATGTAGCGCCGAATAACTCACCACCTTGATGGAGCAGGGATCCCTTGGGGATTCACATATTGGTCACCAGAGGGTTTAATGACCAACCAACCAGTGGTGATTCATGGCGATTTTCCATGGGATTTATGGTGGTTTAATGGAATCTAATGGGATTTACCCTCTGGTTATGACTAACAGTTTGCCATGGTATAGATGGCCCATAGAAATAGATGGTTTACCGTTCTTAAACATGGTGATTTTCCATGGCGAACTGTTAAATAACCAGAGGGTACTGTCATAGTGGTTAAATAATGGTTAATGATTAATGGTGATTCATCATGGTTAATGATGCTGAGTGATGGTGAATAATTCATGGTGAATGGTTAATACTGGTGATTAATCATGGTTAATGATGGTAAATCAATTTACCATCATTAACCATCATTAACCATCACTAATTGACGGTTAATGATCTCCCCACAAAAATACTGGTAAATTGATGATTAATAACCATGAATGGTTAATTAATGAACCAACTGATGGTTAATGATGGTTAATGATGGTAATGATGGTTAATTGATGATTCTTTAAATAGTCAATCATGGTGATGAACCATGGATTTTTGTTGGGGATAGATCCAAACAATGGATGGAACTGACACATGCCAGGAATCCCTGATTCCAATTAGGAGGTTTCCAGCGGAAAATCAAAGGAAAATAGAGGAAACAACAGCTATAAATGGAGGGTTTTAATATGTTTTAATGGGATAATCCTTGATAAGTGCTTAATGATGGTGAATTCATGGGTAATAAGTAGTAATAATGATTAATATGATTAATAATGGTGAACACTGGTGAAACATGGCAATGAATGTACCCTCTAGTAATCAAATCTAAATCCAGGTTTCCATCGGAGTTGTTCTGATTTGTTGTGTTGTCGATGGTGAATTTTGATGGTGGCCAAATATTGAATAATATTGGTAAGGTTTAAAATTTGATTATGTGATATATTGGCAAATTGGATGCTGATTTTGTGGCAGGATTCTTGAGGGGACTTCTGACACTTTTGGCAATTTCATGGGACTGTATTGGATGGTAGAAACATCCTTAACCTCGATGATCCAGTCCCAATACGTCCCAACACCCAACACTGATTTGTTGGGCATAAGAAAAGGATGATTTCCCAACGTACCCGGCCTGGTAAACTAATAGCCTCTGGTAAACATACAAAAAACTATGGAAAAATCCACCATTTTTAGTGGGTAAATCCACGGTTTCTATGGTCATTTTCAATAGCTTTTTGTATGTTTACCAGAGGATATTTTATCAACATCGGGGATAACCCGAAAAAAAACATATCACACATTGGATGGCCGCATCTTACCCGGATGGCCCTAGGCCCCAGGTTTCCAACAAACCCAGATACAGGTGTTCATATGAACTTTGCTTGTAAATCCCATGCATTATCTCAGTGATATCCCCATGTTTGATGCTTACAATGAATTGTTCCATATTTTTTCGTTGTTTTTTGGTCACCAAAATTTCTGGCGCAAGAGGCTCGACAGCCGTCTTGGAGTCCCTGAAGCATCTTGCCTACGCTGTGAGATGCTGCAGCAGGCGTCCCGTCAGTTGGGATCATGACGACAAATCTGGCTGAAATTTCATGATCAATATATATATAATATAATATATATATATATATATATGGCAGTGTGTCAAAACCTTGTACCCCTGGTGAACATCAAAATAGCTGGTAAATGGATGTTCATCCCACTAAAAATGGTATGTATAGGTATTGATCCATAGCCATATATATATATATAAATCACATTTATTTCAGCCAGAGATATTCCTGATCAAAATATCAATGAATTCCCAATAATTATCAGGATAAATCATATAATTCAAAAAAAATATATTGGGAACATATCAATATCAATGAATTATCAATGATTCTCATTCCCAAACAATCAATCAATGCTGGAAATATCAACAAAACATGACTCACCTTGGGCAAAGGAACCAAATTCGAATCCCAAGAGTGGGACTAGAACCAACCAAGAAAAGGATACTTGAAGTATCACACAAATATCATTACTATATTTGTGCGAAAAAAAACGTAAATAATTACTTTTGCACAGGAATGGATGCCAAACAAAAAATGAATCAAACAATAATAATTTACCAACGACAACCATGGGAACATACTTACGCAAATTCAACATCAGGTTCACAATAATAACCTAAAACTGGGTTTGGTTCAAAATAATTATGGCATTTTTCATCAGGAAAATTGATGATAAATTATGGGATGGAACGGGGTCAACATTTCCAAACAAGAACTGCATGCATACGGAAAAAGGGCCCAAACATAAACCACAAAATTCAGTTTGTGTTCGCCACTTCAACCAGAAATGATCCTCAGCGGGGTGACAACACAGCACCAAACAATTTGTGCACACAATACATGAATAAATACGAATACACATATTGGGTGTTACGGTCCACGACTCGATCCGTATACCTTTGCAATTTGTCGTACGTTCATAACATTCCATGACTTGTACGTTTACAAGTACGTGCAATACAGTGTAATACCTGAGTTGGTTGCGGGACTATAAAGAAAACATGTCAGGAGGTATGTTGTGCCCATTGTTTTCCCATGCAACATATCTCAAATATATGATATGGACATGTTTCAACATTTGGAACTGCACTCCATCCGGTGTTTTATCAAAAGATTCTGAGGCATCCCCCTGCTGAGACAAACCAGGGTTTCAAACAAACCAAGATCTGGGGATGGGTGAAACATGGTGAAACGATGTTTGGGTGCCCAAAGGACCAACAGTTCATATTTTTTCCATTTTTTGACCCATAGTTACCACTCATTATTGCCAACAATGAACAGATTTACCACGAAAACATTTGGTTGTGGATCCATGCTTGCAGTACCATGCATGTAGGGGGATGAACATATATCACCAGAAAAAAAATGGATGCGAAAACAAAAAATCCATGGGCTTTGACCCACGGCCAGTGGCCTGCTTCCCGCTGCAGTTCCATGGGGAGACACACTTCCAGTACAACAGCAGCCGCCTGCTGCAACATAGTTTCCTGTGTCTACAATGGCGGCTGCCACATCTGGCATCACAGGGGGCTGATCAACAAACCGGAATGCCTAAAAGTGGGGAAAACTTCCCAAAACAATATCACTATTTTGGGGGGAACCCTTTCGAGTTAATAGTCAAGATTTGTTGGTCCGGCGTTGGCGCTGATGACCTCCAAATTGGGTGGGCTGAAATTATTTGCAGAAAAGCGCCCTGATTTCAAACAAACGCCAATGAAAGGCACCCGGCAAAGCATGGATGTTTATGGGGGGCCCGCCGTATTGATGCTGATTGACTGTCTGCGTTAAATTACGATGGTTTTATGTTTCTTGAAGGGCTTGGCGCTGCGCTGCTGTTGCCCGGTGTCTTGCCAGTTGCGCATGGCCACGATGCGAATTTCACATGCAGAGGGGTGGAAACATAGGGTGACGAAGCTTCACACAGCTCTTTCATGCTCTTTCACTGTTTGCAACCTCTTTTTCTCCCCTAGGCATAATGAGCGTCCCCTTCGTCAGCCCATCGAACCAGCTGATCATGATGGGCCAAAGTCTGACAAATGAAAACTAACTAAAAGACTACAGGGGACCACCTTGTACACACCATGCCTAAATTGCAAACCAAACGCAGAGGCGACATCCGCTGCCAGATTTTTGAAGCATCTCGGGCGAGAAAGATCTGTAGTTTTTTTTGACTAGCTTCCACTGGGGCTCCACACTAGGAAACTTAACTTTGGTTCTGGAGGGAATTTGCATTTGGGTTCCGCTTAGGGGGTTTTAATATACTATTTGTGGGGCACATCATCGTGGTTTCTCTGCCGTGCTTCTGCTTTCGGCAAGGACATCTATTCATTGAGCCATGACATAGCCATGGCCGCAACAACAACTGGTCTGACAGATCAACTTGATGGGTCTATGTCGAGTTTTCCGCGCTGGAGACCAGTTAAGTTGACCGGAAATTGACCCCTGTTGATCCACATCATCCACAATTCACATGGGAGCTGGTACCAAAGCTACAGCTAACCGGCCATGCGCATCCAAAAACTGGGATTCAGCCATCAAGGATGGTTGAACCAGCAATAACTAATAAAGTATACCCGGCCTGGTAAACACACAAAAAGCTATTGAAAATGGCCCAGTCGAAATAGTTGATTTACCCATTAATAGCATGGTGATTTTCCATAGTTTTTTGTATGTTTACCAAAGGGTATATACGTAATACTACGTGCCTTGCAAAACAAGTTGAGTCTTGGGGGTTTGTGATCCCTAGCACCAAAAAAAACACTATGATTGGTGTGGCTCCAACGATCCAGAGGATCCAGGTGTCCCAGCCATGATTTCAGGCAACCCGGCGCTGGATTTTTCAGCGTAAGTTAGATACTCAAAACTACACAACTCAAAATTGGATGCAAACAATTGTCTTCCTAAATTGATTTATATATATATATGTTGTGTGTATATACAAAATACATTTAAGAAAAACATATATAAATGTCTATACACATATTCTAAACATCCCGTTTGGGACAACCCGTGTGCATTGTTCTATCGATTTCGAGTCAAAGCCTTCTGGTAATTTACAGAGCTATTGCAAAAGGACCTATGTAGATCGATGATTTACCTATTAAAGACAGTCATTTTCTATAGTTATGCAACAAATTGCCAGACCCATGTTTAAATCTCTCTAGTATCCACTACATACCATTAAAGCCCTATTGAGTCACTATTTTTGTTGCATATTTTTTCAACACTTTATCATCTGGCTGTGGATCAAGACTACATCAACCCTATATCAACCAATCGACCACAAATAGCATCATTTTCCTTTGTTAAATCATGTAAAAAATCTCAACAAAAACATCTCCAAGTCATCCCTTCGTTCTCGGGCCTAACCATCCCTTAACCATCCCTAACCACCGCGCTCCGGCGTGTCGAACAAAGAGCCGCAGGCAAAGTCGCAACGGCACGTCGTCTGCAGATCCAGCAAACGACAAAACGTCTCGTCTTCCTCGTCTTCGACTCAAAACAGGGCTGAAAAACAGCTTCGACAAACGCATTGTAAATGATGCCATGATATTAAATCGGAACAGAACTGGGACATAAATAGAGTGTGTATATATATATGGATTTGGAAGTTATAACCAACAACATCATTGCAAAGATCAACATGGTATGATATGATATGTTTAATCAGAAATCAAATCGTATAATAAAACTGTCATTAACTATAAGTTGTGCCTGGAGTTTCAATAACAATGGTTTATAAATTGGTTTATAAGTTCAATAACTCTGGTTTTTCTTTGGGACACCCTCCACTAATCAAACATGGCTAGGTGGGACCTCCGCTTTGCATCTGCGCATTGAAATGGGAACATCATCAAGGTATCTTGGAAGATTTCCAGCAAGACTTCAACACACCTGGGATTGTCATAGCTGTTCCCATCAACAAATGGATAAATGCTATGTAAATTATCTGGGTAAACATCATAATTATGGGTTTCTGGTTAATTTTAATCTGGATAATGTTTATGGATACATGTATCTGTTAATCTTAATTATCATATTTCACTCATCTGAATAGTTCGGGCCATAAAAGGGGATGATTTCCCGAATCCTAACCATGATTCCAGGGTTCGGTCGCGACGTGAGGTCGTTATAATTTACTCAGAATTGTCACGTTTCCAACCATTAGTTCACCATTAATTCACCATTAGTTAACCACTAGTTCACCATCATTGGACCATTATAATAGTTTATCATATTATCATCAGGATGCACCCTTTAGATTTATTAGATTTGAACTGGATGAATGGACAAACATGATCAGTCCTGGAAGTCATGGGATGGATAAACATGGCAGTTGCTGTGTTGTACCTGTGTTGTTTTAGCACAGATATATGATGTTTATGTGCTTCACGAAAGAGGAACCACTTAGAAACCATCTGATGTGGTAAACCCAATAAATGATTTATCCCCAACCTTATCACAAATGGATGGTAAATCATTACCCATGTTGGTTGCCTAATCACTGTCCATCTTGGATACTGTAACTTAAAGAACAGGTTTCTCAACAGGCTAGTAAATATCATTAAATATCCACATGTATAGTACATGTATAGTACATGTATAGCACAATACCTTAAAGTATAACCAGCCAACATTTGCATTTTACATACGGCGAGCGAAACTTGCTGCTTCGGGTACCACTGGTCTCTGGGACGGGGATTTATGGGGGATGAAAATCCCCAGATCTCATAAAAATGGGGGGTGTCCTACAAACCCGGTGGTACGGAGATCGAAGTAAGCAACAACCGACCCCTCAACCCTCTTTGGCAAAAAGGGCCTTAATTGGACATCGATTCTCCCAACCAATTCCGAATGATATCGCAGTGAAATCACCGTTGAAGTCTCATCAACACCACAGCCAATTTTTGCCACCGCCCCACCCCGACCTCCCAAATCGTCCAAAAGTTATGTTGGAATCATTTTTTTTGCCTATGAATAAACTCAATCCCAATTTTATCAATATGTTTACTGTACTCAGTACTCCAAAATTCCCTCGAACTGGCCCAAAAAAACAGCTCGATGATTTTATTTCACACACAAAACAAACATGATCACTTTTGCCTATAGGCATCCAATCCCATTCAATCCCAATATCATTGCGGGTTCCAATCACATCCTCGCGGTGACATTGACTTTACACACCATCCCAAAACGGATCTAATACAACAATTTTTCATCATTTTTCCAGTTTCCACATGGTTTCCCACCAAAAAAAGAACAGCACATCTCCATACATCTCCATGTTTGCCATCATTTTTCCCATGATTTTCATCATTTTCCCCAGCTTTTCCATGGTTTTCCCATGGTTTTCCCCACATCTTCACCGGCCACACCCCACCCCACCGGTCGTCCTCGTAGCCGAAGCGCTCGGGCTGCGCCCGGTGCAGCTGCTGCAGCGCCTGGCGCGCCAGGCGCCAGCGCGACGGTGCCAGCTCCACACCGTAGACGTGGCGCGGCGTCGGCGTCGAAAGGAAGAGCTGCAGGGCCACCTTTCCGGTGCCCATACCTGGGATGATGAGAAAGGTTTGTATTATCAATGGATTGGTTTAAGGGAAAATCTACAGGAAACCATAGATTTTCCCATTAAATATAGGTTTTTCGGTTTTTCCTGTAAATTTTACCTTAAACCAATCCAGTGATATTAATAATCACATGGGATATTAGCATGATATTATCATATGGGTTTATATTATTTCTCATCTATATTAATGGTTTATATTAATATTAGATGAGATATTAGATGGTAGATGGGATATTATATGATATTATCATGGGATATGATCATTATTAACCCATGATATTAGATGGGATAACCCATTATAGTAGATGAGAAAGGTAGCCCTGGAATATATATATATATATAATGGGATATGATGATTATTAGATGGGATTATATTAATACTAGATTATATATTTTAGATATATTAATATTAGATGGGATATTACTAATAATATGTAAATAATAATATTCCATTAATATAGATGAGAAAGGTGGATATTATCATTATTAATATATATATATATATACATATTTTGTAGATGGGATGGGATTCACCTTTACTGTTGAGGTATATTTATGGGAATCATGCCTTAAGTGGTCAGGATGAATAAACAAGTTACATGTATATGGGATGATAAATCTACAGTGTATATATATATAGATTATAATAATATACATAAGTAAGTCAATAACTTGAAATAAACAATTAAATACATGAATTCATCATGAATATGGATGATATGCCCATGCCTTTGGATGTTCATTGAAAGTTGGTTGTGGCCCATTTTTTCGAATGAAACATGTACAGCGCAGTCAAAGCGCAGTCACACTCTGACTCCATTGGGAGATGAAACCAACATGGTTCACTGGGCCAATCATAGGGATATGGGCAAGCACTGGAAAATCAAGTCGCAACCATCAAAATGATGAAATGTTGAGACCCAGTATCAGCTCACAAATTGATGGTAGTCTCAAAGACAAACCCCGTGTTGGAACAAACCCAATGTGGCTGGCTAGCTGGTTGATGTTCTGTATCATAGTTCAATTGGGAAAGGTCAAGCAATTTGGGCAAGTTCAACTGTGGAAACTCCCCTTCCAAAACGCGGCTTTTCCGAAATGGCATGACTTTTCACTTTTCCAAAAACAGCTGTGTGACCCAGAGCGCCCAGCCCACCGAAATTCGTCCAAGATGCCGAGTTCTAAAATTGGACCTTCCAACTCTTGGTCCTGCGGCTGGGTCCATCTTTCCGTACCCGAAAAACAATCGGATTAAGTCGTCTCTGTCTCTGGCAAAGCCAATAGTAAACCTCTGTTGGGGATGGTTTATACGCAAATTCATGTTGAAGAATTTCATGTTGAAGAATTTAAAATTTAGATTCATTCAACTTCTAAAAACATGGACGCAACTATAGTGAGACAAATCAAGTATAATTGCTCGCATCAAGCTACACATATATTTTTGTTAGCGTCATTCCGTTCGTCCTCATACCGGCTTTCATCCAGAAAAGAAACAACTTGGATCCAGACCTCTCCCAGGGAAAACCGAACATGTTTCACCTGTTGGTTGTTTCACCCCAACAAAATCGTCTATTAGGGGGCCGTCACCCCATCTTGGAAACAAA
>Ga0126342_10002230_pt1 | contig 29690 bp, 29 predicted proteins | sample Cyp1metagenome_FD_92528 | JGI IMG/M metagenome (GOLD analysis project Ga0126342, IMG submission 92528) | Coral microbial communities from Lord Howe Island, Old Settlement Bay, Australia - Cyphastrea 1 metagenome | ecosystem: Host-associated > Invertebrates > Cnidaria > Coral ...
TCCATCACAAATGCGAGGATATCCAATTTTGCCATCTCTAGCATTCTGCCAGAACCACAGCCATTCAATCACATCATCAAAGGGAACTATCTGCTCCTGGCATAAGCGATCAAAATCAAAGGCTGGGATCCAACCATGCATAGCAGCCCAGCAGGCAGCGTCGGCAGCTTCATTCCATGGGTCGCCACGATGGCTGGGCACATGAACAAATTCTGTTGAGCATTGGAATCGGCAATGCAGCCAATGTTGCAGCGCTCGTGTTCGTCGGTGCAAATTTGCATGATGCTGACATAGCCAGGTGCCTTGAGCTGCAGCTCCAGCAGCCAGACAATCAAATGCAAAAACAAGCGGAATGCAACTCGTGCCAAATGTCCATGCGCACCATTCTAAAATTTGGATGCTCCAAAGGGTGGCCAAATGTACCGCTACATGTTCAGCAAGAGGTGCTGTAGCAGGCAAGGGCACGTGGCAAGTGCGGAAACCACCAAACTGACAGCCCCAATCTGTTTCCAGAATCAGGACAGCAGACGCTGACGCATGCCGAACCCCATCGTCCTGAGCAAAACTAGAAGCGCCATCTGTGTAGAACCATATTCGGCGAGGCAAATTGCCCTCCCAGTCGGCAGTGTGTCGCCGAGCAAGCTGGGTTTGCTGATGCCAATTCACAACACTTGCAAATGGTTGGATAGGGCCAAGGTCCATAGTCATGAGCTGGTTGGCAAAGAACTCAACTTTCTGACATGGGGTACGAATGATTGTGGCACCATAAGGAATCAGGTCATTGAGAACCAGAGTGTGCGGTGGGTCGCGCTTGTCACCAGGTTCCAATTGCGTTTGCATCTTCAGATCCTGAGGTTGATCACAATCAATGCGCAGTGACAGAGCAGTGGCAAGATGACGCTGCATGGCAACAACCTTTGTTTGAAGCAAATTGATCTCATCACTGGAGGCAGTGCCGCGATGTGTCGGTGATGTCAGAGGGGCTAATGGCTCATGAATCATATCCACCACAACATGAAATGATATCCCATGCCGCAGAACATCATCAAGATAATCATCAATGCGTCGATCACCGTGCCAAACGGAACAGGTAGTGCCAGGTGCAAACGGTGGGCATTGCGTGAGGACTCCTGCAGCATTGATGATCTGCACATGATCTGCACCATCCGGAATAAGGTCACAGAGCAATCGTGGGTACCATGGATCTCCCCACAGATCAACCACAGAGAGGATCATGGTGTGGATCCCAGGCAAAGCTTGTTGAACAAGAACAACATGAGCTGCATTTTGCCCATTACCATCGTGTGGTGTAGGCTCGACTATGGCTATATCAATCTGCTGGTCGGCGAGGACTCGGTCGCTCCAGATATTGGTGAGCCGACGTCGCCAACTGGTGAAGTCACCGCCAAGCCGAACCGTTCGGTACTCATCAGAACGTCGGTCTGTGATATGATTGGGATACCACACAGCAACAGTGAACATTCCGTCTGCTTGATCACCTTGCTGATCTTGCCAGAGTCGCCATGCATGCAGCAGCTGTTGAATAGCGATGGGTTGATCTTCTTCATGAGGGGGTGGTGGTGGATCACGTGCAGCCTGATCGCGACACTCTTGAATGGTTTGGCGAACTTCATGATCAGAATGATACTGCCGGATTAGGCGGGTAGGCTGCGAAGATGTTGCATGAATCATTGAGACTTCATCAACGTTGTCATAAACAATTGGAGGTGGCACTTGTACTGGAGCTTCATATGGCATGGGCTTCACATGAATTCGTATGCCATTGCCAGACGAAAGTTCAATAGCAATTGCAATGTTGAGCTGGCGAGGTCCGATCCAGACAGAGCATGGCCGAACCGTGCAATGAGGGAGCAGTTCGGATTCCTGAGTGACATCATCAGCCGTGACAAAGCGGGGAAGTGATTTTGCAAATTGCATCAAAGCATTCCCTTGTAGGGACTCCAGGAGCGTAGAGACCACTACTGCAGCACGCCCATTCAAGGGTGCTTGTTCAAGGAGAACATGTCCAGCATAGGACTGCAACGGCGCCCTCATTGGTGTTGGCTGCACTACATGAAAACGAACTGCACGACCATGTTCGAGCAGGTCTGTCCAAGCCTGCCTCAGATCATATGACCAAGAGATGATCTCATTGGTAATCCTCACTGGTCGAGGATGCCGACACACCGTGTGGGATTCATGATGAATAAACCACGTCTGCAAATAAAGGTATGTTGGACCATCAACGATCTCCTCTTCGCCTTCAGCACGCATGAGCTGCACAAGTTGCTGCATCCAGTTGCCAGACCAGTCCATTGCAGGCAGCTCAATCTGAGTGGGGCGCCGGCTGAGTTCAGATACTGGGAAATCATCAAATTCATGTTCCTCACCATTTTTGTGTCGACGCATACCAGGATGTTTCCAATGTCGGACATAGAGGTTGCCAGGAGGCGGGTTGGCTGGCTCATCAGGCTGATCAGCAAGAAGGAGTCCAGGAATCACCTGACTGGCCATTGGAAAATCAAATAGGTCTGCAGCCTCGCGGGCAACTTGCACAGCATGGGCTGTATCTCCATGCCCAACAGGTGGAGGTGGGATGATTACTTTGAGAAATGCTCCGTGCTGCAGCTGGCGAGGAGCAAATTCCAGAATAGGCCAGCCTCGACCATTGTGGTAGACAAGGCAGCTGTTTCGAACCCATTCACAATATGCATCAACCCTTGTGAGCTGTAAAATGTTGGCTCTCCGAAGGAATGGATACACACGGTGGACCTGCCGTGTACTGTGTGGAGCAACTGGAAGCGCACCTGGAGGGGAGTGCATATGCAGTTCCACATCTATGATGATAAGGCATTCCATTGACGCTGGTGGAATGTCTTGCACATGTTGGAGAATCACAGCAAGCACATTGGGTGGTTGATCTGGTAATTGACATTGCATTGAATGAACCGTAACAACTTCAGCCAGAGGTACTTCTGCAATCCGCGCAATTGAAGCCACCATCGCTTGATGCGATGACCAATCCGCATGACCAAATGTGGTTTGTGCTGCCAGACGATACACAAAGACTGACTGACGGTCAACCGTTGATGCCATTGAAACATTGGAATCATAGTCCAAATCTTGGGCCACTTCAGCTTGGTGCGGCTCATCTTCATGTACATCAAGGGCATGCGCTGCTGGAGCATCAGAGGTGCTCGGCAAGCCAGCCTGGTGTGTGGAGGTACTGGCGCCTGCGGTGCCAGGCAACCGGCGGATGATGAAACTTTGACCATCACGGGCATCATGTGTAGGTGCATCGCTCCATTCCAAAATGACACGTCCATGTCGTACAGTGCAATCTTGCAGAATGCAATCTTGAACAAGATGTGCACGAGCTGCAACGTATTTGGCACTTGTAAAATGTGGCAGTGAAATGGCAAGCGATCGTTCTGCACGCTGCTGAGGGTCTTGAAATCTCAATACTGTGGCTAAACAAGCACGGCGTGGAAGATCCAGGCCTTGAATCACAATGATGTCGAACACAATAGGTTGCATCACATTGTTCCTTGGCGGATTGGGGAACACCACTGCGAGTGCAACATCATTAAAAACGGGGCTAGTCATCCAATGGTTCCACTCGGGATTTATTTTATAACCATTATTTTTGGATCCTTATTATAATACTCATATAATAGCCATTGGTTAATATTATAACCATATAACCATTATAAGTATTATGGATGGGATGACCATGGCTCATATGAGGTCTTCGGCCAACGAACCGACTCCCAAGCCCGAGAAGTCCAAGGGGCCACCGCAGCTTGGGAAGCCCGGTGACCATTGGTAGATGTCCAACTCAAATAGATCAGATCGACACACCGAAGTCAGAAGTAACTCCAGATCTAAAGCATTCTAAAGCTACAAAAAGTATCAGAAAGTCAAGAAGACCCGGCATACCTCATCACATCTCATCACATCTCATCATTGCATCACCAGTTGTTGAGTCAAATCCGAGGTTGTGGCTTCCCATGAGTCGATTGCAGAAGCTGCAACTGGAGCGAAACGCTGGAATCTTGGAGGGTTCCCTCCCCAAAAAATCCTGAGAAAACTTCGGAGCACCCAGAGGCCAGCGACAAGGAGAAGGAGAAAGAGAAAGAGAAGCCGTCCTTGGCGGAGCTTGGAGCCCAGCATAGCCCAGCCACGGCACGGATCAGCCCAAAAGTCATGGAAAAGTCGAAATCCCAGGTACGATGAGCGAACCCTTGGACGCCCACCCTGGGATGAGGCGGCGATAGCGGAAGATGACGGGATTCACAACTTTGGATCATTTGCATATCATATATATATATATATGTGTATATATATATCTGTGTGTGTGTGCAAATATGCATCACTTTTTCCAAGGCAATCAGCTTCAACTTGGAATGTTTGTGCACATTGACTTGAAAGCTGTTCCTTTCTGTTTTTGGTGTCAATCGATTGTTCCCAATCTGATGCCACATATGTTGAATATGTTGCTGATGCAGATATCTTATTATCGCGCAATGCGCATGTGAACAATCATGAAAACATCTCCAAATGTAGTTTAGCTTTACTAAGCCTACTAAGCGTTTGCTTCGATTAGTTGTTTTTCATAATTCCGTTTGAAAACTCGTGGTTGGTGGCTGTGGCTGGCTCCAGCAGTCTGCTCCAAGCGGTGCAGGGGCATCACATCATGGTGTCTCGCATGAACAATGAGGCGCCAGCTCCGAGATCATCCGACAATTTGAGACAAAAAACAGGGTAGATTTCAGAGGGTCGGGCTATTAACATTGATTTCCATGTACTTTGGCAAAGCATGTTGGCATATTGGCATATAACCCCAGTTTTCTTGTAATCAACTTCAATTTTGGTGAACGTCTTAATTGTATGTCAGTTCAACATGGAGTTGTGCTCGGCTCCAGGTTCAGAGCGGGGTGCGGGAATACTTCGACAAACCCAAGCGCAAGGAAGGCGACGCTGTACCATAGCACGATGCTGTCGCTTAGGGGATCAGCAACGCCTTGGATTTTGCATCTGGAAATTTGAGTGGCCGACGTCGTGAAACACTGGAACTGTGAAACACTTTGGACCTGATCCATAGCGGTGAAATCTTAAAAGAAACAACATTGAACATTGAACAGCCCCTTTTCTCCAAACCCCCTACTGTTTGGGGTTTCCATTCAAAGCTGCCCTTGTTGCCTCAGTGACACCGTAGGCGAAGGCATTCCGAGGATGCGCGAGAGGTATGCGGGATCCTTGGTGAGGTGCGATTTGGAATAGTATATAGACCTAAAAAAAATATATAGATACATATTATATGAATATATATGAATATATTGACATATTGTACATAATATATGTGTATATATGTATGATACACATAAGTATCTATACATGATCCGCTTTTTTGAAACAAGTAAGAATTCTACCGTATTTTTGACGCAAAAGTTGCTGCATAAGCTTATAGCTTCTGTAAAGGTTCCTTCTGTTTCCTTCCGTGAAAGCGGCAAGGCCATGAGTGATCGACAACTTGCGCTTGAAGCTCAGGACGTTTCGGGACACTGTGGGACCTAGACCTAATGTTTCTGGTGTTCGATTCTCTACATCTAAAAAAAGTTACCCGGCCTGGTTATGTCAACAGTTTGCTATTGAAAATGACCATAGAAATAGTGGATTTTCCTGATTTTCCCATTAAAAATGGTGGATCTTTCCATAGCTATGTTAATTTACCAGAGGCTACTCATTGTTCACTTCAGGTGGTATGATGAGCCTGGGAAACCAGGTGAGATGCGCCGCACAGTGTGCTCTCCTTAGGGAAATGGGTGGGGTCTCAAGTTCTCAAAAGTTTTTTCCCAGGTGGGTCTAAAGGCAAAACTGATTTTTCTATAAGTATATATCTATATATATATATGTATACATTATATATATACATAGATTATAACCTAGTGACCTGGTTGTGAAATTTGTACCGGTACCAGGCCCAAGCCCGAGCTCAGGTTAGACAGCGTGGGTGCATATAACATCGGTGGTTGCAAAGATTATCAGCCTGCCCGGCGCGCTTGCGATGTCATTTTTTGGATGCTGATTTTGGGTCATTTTTTGGACACGGATCACCCTGGCCCTCCGTCTTTCGGATGATCATTTCATTTTTGGGATGGGTTGGAAGAGCGACTTGGCAGCTCCTTGCAAGCTCGTTCCAACACATCTTTCAGGTTACCCTCCTACTGGCGCAAAGTCAAGGCTGGGCAGCGGCGAAATTCACCGGTGAAGTCGATGCCATAGTTTTACAGCAACCCCCAAATAGATAGAACGGTTGGTCATCAACATCATCATCATCAACATCATCATCATCAACAATGCCATCTGGGAAATACTGAATTTCTATGAATTTTTGGGAACCCCTAAAATGACTCCGCAGGAATCAAGCAGTCCCAGTGCGATCCCACGGTTTTCCAGGATTGGTCCAGTCTGAGCTCGCCAACATTGCCATTGGAACTGCGACAAAAGTGCCTCGGCAGCGGCCTAGTGATGGTCCAATTTTTTGCGTATGGAGGAAAAAAACCATTGAGATCATTTAGCAGATGTTTGCAATTTAAAATCGCAATGTAGATTCTAGCTATAACTTTTAGATTTGCTGGGCCCAAATGTTGAGTCATGGCACAATTGCTTCAGCAGCTCAAGATCGGATGCCCCAACTTACGTCAAATTGATTGGTGGTTTCAACCAGCTGATGTCCTAAAAGATTGAAGATTTCATATGATTCCCAACATTTCTCAACATCCACTTTAGGTGTAATGTCAATCCAGGATTAGAAAACCCCCAGTTTACATCAGTTTACTAATTGAGGGATACCATTTAGAAAGGGAAGTATCACGTTCTGCGGGTTTGTTCCTCCTGGTTTAATATTAGTTGGAGATATTGGATTTTCCGCTTCTGCTATGCCCGCCACCAGGACCCAACCATATGGCCACACACCCGCCTTGGCTGTCTTGAGCCTCAGCTTGGGTGGTTTGGAGGAATTCCTCAAAGTGCCAAACCATCCGTTCTGATCCATTCTGATCCATTCTGATCCGTTACGACCACAGGAACGGCGCACGCTGTACCAAGCACTGGCCAACATGCCGGCAGCCGAAGCAACCTTGTCGGGACCTGGAGTGTGGGTACTTCGAAATGTCTGTCTTTGTGTCTTTTTTCCGCGTCAGATATAATCAGATTGCTGAAATCGAGCACATGTTGATTTCCCTGGATTTCGATGAGGTTTTGGCGTGGCTGGGTTAGCGCCTCAATCTGAAAAGTCAAGGACATTCCTTTCACCAGCTGGTTTCTGGTTTTTTCTGACGTAGAATGGGCTGAAATGTGTCGATGTTCGCAGCTGAACTCTGTGGGTTTCCTGTTGTCCGAGTTGCCCACGGCCCCAGGTGGAACGTGAAGATGGTTTCGCCAAGGCGGAAGCTGCGGTGTCGCCGTCCCAAAAAACCAGGCAGGATCTGATGAGTCCGTGGCCATGGGGAGCAGCTTTCGTTTCAGGTATGTCATCAGCTTTCAATAGTTGAGAAACCATTTTGAGGCGTAATTATTGATAATCTGATAATTATTGGATATTATTACTGAATCCACTGAAGTTTTCAGGAGTGATGGGACCTTAGGATAGCCATTTCCGGTGGAGACAACATCCCTGGCTGAGACTTTTCTCAGCGCTGTGAGGTGGAACAACTCCTGGCAAGTTTGTGCCCAGGCGTGGCCATCAATGGATTCAAGGGACATTTGCTGGACAGAAATATTTGTTTCATCTTCTTTTTCCACGTGTTTTTCACAATTTTCATCAACTTTCATCAATTTTCCATGTTTTTAACATTTTTTCACCATCATTGCCATCACCACAAGTTTGGGATGTTTTGGTGAAGTGGCGAACCCGAGCGACCTATGGATCCTACGGGATCGCAAGCCATCCCATTCTGGGCCGAATTTTGACCCTGCCATAATCGAAGTATATCGAAGTCAATTCCTGCCAATATTTCTCTATAGCTGTTCATAGTTGATGATGGTTAGTTGATGGTCAACTCACTTCAGAGGGGCGTCGAGCGAAAAAGTCTGCCAGAAACTCCCTTTCCCTGACGGCCGCGCCAGGGCAATGATGAGATGAATTGGAGACTTGGCATCGCATTTGCCATCACAGTGACATCATGTGATCTCCGAATCCGAATGTCCCATCTAGAAATATCTAGAATCTAAAGGGAGACAGAGCAAATTGGATAAGTGACCTGGCGAGAGATGGACCTGCAAAAAAAATAGGGGCAGGGTTTGGAAAGCCATTGGTGATGCTTCCGTGTGGTGAGGCGCTGTCGCGAATACTTCTCAGTGCCCTTGGGAGGCCTACCGTGATGCTAGCGGGGCAGAAGGGCGTTCCGGCTGTGCTAGGCGAAAATGCCAAAAAACAAACCTAAAGCTGAATGATGTGCTGGTGGATGGTCATGGAAAATTCCCCGTAAATATCTGCAAATGATGTTTTTATGGGGAAATCATCTATAAACGATGATGTTTTTCTCTGAATATCCCAAGCTCTGAAGTTTTATTGGGTGGATATATAGATGTATGGCTGCGAACGTTTACCCCGACAATCCGTTGGGATATTGTAGCTGCACGGGCTACAAGCCCTTTTACAGCCGTTGTGTTGTCTTGCGGTGATCTGTATGAAACTGAAGATTTTCCAACCGGCCCCAATTCACACATTTCATTGACTTCGTACTGTCCCAATCTGTCCCATTCACGGAAATATCCCGCCAGGGACCGGGCGCTCCATGGCCAGAAGCGTGCCATTGTTGAAGCAACCTTTGGCACCTGGGCCGATGCTCTGATGGTTTGTGCCACGGTTGGAGACGTTTGAAATCGTTTCAACGGGTCACTGAAAATCTGAAGCTCTGTTAGAATTCTGCCTGATATTTGGTCACCATGGGTTTCACCATGGGTTTCACCATGGGTTTCACCATGGGTTTCACCATGGGACCCCGATTGGGTTCCACCAGGCTGACCCTTTTCACTAAGGCCACAACTCTGGAGGAGGCCCTGGAAGAGTTTCACCTCAACGAGTCGCCCTGAGCCGCTAACGACTGGGCCGAAATGGTGCAGTGTTGGTGTTGTGCAGGTGGATTTATGGCGGGTTTCACAGAAGAGTTGAGCTCAAATGGATGATGTATGGCATCCCGGAACGTGTTGGAAGTTGCAGATATTGAGTGCGGATTTGTCAGTGGTGTTGCAAGGCCTGGATGCGGGGGTACAACTTGTGCAAACATCACGCAGGTACACAACAAGGTCAGCATTAAAAATTCGCCCAAGGTAATCGCGTGAGAGCTGGGAGTGTTGGTGCGCCACCCACTGGTAATATAGCTAGTAAATGCTAGTAATAGCTACAGAAGATCATCATTTTTGATAGGCAAATCATCATATGCATGGGCCATGTTCCATTGCTTAATTTACCAGGGGTCTTTGCATTGCGTGCCAAGCCATGACCGCGCGGCCCTGTTCGAACAGCATGACATGCAACTGAGCCGGCTTGGCCGCCATATCATCAAATGGTCGCAATGATATTTCGGCAAATCAATACATATATCATGTATCATGTATCATATATCATATAGTACACGTAGAAAAGAATGTTTGAAAATTAAAGCTATCATGCAATCATGTATATTCATGTATCATATAACTATCACATAACACACGTAGAAAATGTTGAAAATTTAAAGCCATCATGCAATCCATGCAATCCATTCCGGCCGTGCTTCCTTGCATTCGCCATGCTGGACCGATGCGATTGCCAGATTTAGTGCAGCATCCACCGGGTGTACCTTAATATGAACAAAATATGCAGGTGAAATGCAGATGATGAAATTTTCAAATGCGTTACTTTGGGAATTTGGAGCCCCAAAGCAAGGCTCGAGAGGTTCATTTTCAGAGGATTTGCTGTTGAGAAGTGCAAGACAAAAATTCTTCCGGTTTTCCAGTCCACTCCAACCATGCTCCGGTTTGGCTCAAACAATTTGAGCGAACCTTCCCCATTTACCGTTCGCCCTGGTTCCACCATGGCATCCATTAGCAGCTTCTGTTTGGCCTTCGCCTCACTGGTGGCGGCGGACTGTGAAGCACCCAGCAGTTCCAAGGCCTTGTTGCAATCCAAGGCGCAGGGCCAAGGGTTGGGGTGAAATTCGGTCGTGTCCCTGTCTCCTAGGGGTAAAGTTTATTATGTTTATTGAATGATCATGGTTTCAAGATGTTTCAAGAACATCAATGGTGCCAGGGTGCCACATGGTTTGATGCAATGATCAACCGGCCACAGCTGATATAACAGTCCAGTCATGGGGTTGGGGACGCTGATATAACTGGACCCCCGAAATTTCGGTGGTCCCTTGGCAGGTCCATGTCGAAGATTCGGAGCATGGCACCGTGGACAAATCCGGCGCATGTTCCTTGACACATGGAAGGTCGAGTTCCAAGAGTGGACGGCCAACAATGAAAAACGGATGCAAATCTGAGGGCTTTGGGTTCAGGAATATCTTCGATCGTGGGAGGTGGATTGATTGCATTTGCATATGTTTATAGATGTGCATGTAAAGCACGAGCAACATCAGGTTTGTTTAATTCAGAATGGGTGTTGCCCAGCTACCACGCCCGATTTTTGGCGCATATGTGTCTTTGCATGTATACAGACCCATGGTTTTGTCACAATCCCTTTTTTCCTGAGGCGACTATGACGTCTACATTGGCCGCAGCGATTGGGGTTGGGACAAGCATTGGGCCAAGCGCATCGCTGCTCGACAATACCTTCCATTCAGGTCAGTGATTGATATATATATATATACATATAATCTTTTATGATAAAAAAAACAAGTTACTTTCCCTTCCACCATCAAGCACCCCCCTCATGAAACCCTGTCGAAATGGTTTAGATGGGATTAGAACTTTGAACCAGCTAATATTGATTGATCGATTGTTTTTCTTAGATGAGGGTTGGCGATATTCATGGCTTGCCCCATGTCCCAAACAAGCTGGTCATCTACCCATGCCGACTTGTATGACATGCTTCTGTTTGTTTAAGTCAGTCCTCATTCTTCCCATCCTACATTTGTTTGGTGTTTGTTTGTATCCCCCCTTTTGGTCGGGCATTCTGTTGGTATCCGTAACGGGGGTTGTTCGAAACTGATGTTTGGTATGATAGCAACAGCGCATAAACTCTAGTTCTCAGCCATGGTTAGTTTTGGCCTGGTAACTGGCTATTGGTTTTTATTCTTCCACCGTGGTCAACTGGGCAGTTGGATATGATAAGTGATTGTTGTTTCATCAAATCCCATTGTGATCCATTGTGCATTATATATCAATGATATCGGATAACCATATCCAAAATATCCAAACAAAATCCCATATCTGGGATTCAAAACTGAAAAATCCCATGTTTCTTACCTGAAAAACCTCAGTATCTCTGAGGTTCCGGCGCCCAAGGGCGAGACCTTTCACTTCGATGGCTGCAGAGAGGACGCGGGATGCGGGAGAGCCTTGGCATCCTGGGACAAAAATCTGCGCTGAAGATGAAATAACGATTGAGAATCGGTATATATATATATATGTGTGTGTGTGTAAATTGGATAACCAATAACCAGTCGTAGGAGTGTAAACCAATTGTTTCTTGTGGGATAGTTTATTCACCGATATTGTATTTGATACTTAGGTTGCTGTATAAAGCAACTTATGACTTGGGGGCCTTCCTGTACAACATACGGGTGCTGTCACAAGACGATAGTTTGATACTGATGCGATGTCATCACCAAAGATGGGATCAAAACATATCAAAACCATGAAACATGGAGGGATAAGCATCAGACATTGGTCGACATTGGTCCCATCGCCCCATGACCAAAAAGGGACCAAAAATGGACCTAAGCAGCCAGGGTAGAAAACAACATTGGATTGGAGGACATTGGACATTGGAGGCCATATTTTTAAACCACAGTTGCCGTTCACTCGCGTCAGTTGCCTTCATTCCATGGTTGTTTCTCTGACTCCCTGTTTGAATTTCATAAAACCCAGTGATTACAACCAAATGATTTGAGGATGTTTCCAGCAGATCTCAACCGAATCCACATTGCGATGATGTTTCTCAACGACATATCCATCATCTCGAATCATCTTGGATCATCTTCCCAAAAAGTCAGGAATTCCATGGAATTCCTCTGAAAAAGTGCTGTTTTTGGCTGTTTTTCTCCAGGTGGTGGCATCCACGTCCTGCGGGATTCCAATGGCAACGAGGTGGGCACCGGCACCTGTTGCAGCGGCCTCACCAACAAGGCCTGGAAAACACGGCGACACGGCGACACGGCCACGGCGTCACCAGGAGTCAGAAAATCATGGGTTTTTTTGGGGCGAAAGAAAGAATCGTTGGGAAAATATCAGAAAGATATTCTGATACTATAGCTGTTGATTGTAGGTTAACCTATATACATATGTATATATATATATATATACTGTATATGTGTGTGTGTTTATTGATGTGTATTAGTGATTATGATTCGAATTATCGTCCAGGGACTGGGACCCCCGTGCTTAACCAACCAGTATATTAGTTTTGTCCATGGGAAACACCTCCCGGAAATGGATGGGAATTCGACCTGATTGGGGTGTAAAGAACCAACAAGAATAGCGGTGATATATTGCGATATAAAGCATGTTGGAAGACCCTAAAATAATGGTCATTTAAACATCATTCTTAAAAGTTTTAAAGCCTGGCTGACTGATTTTCCGGCGGGTCTTCATAATCTTGGTTTCCTCCAACTTTGATCCAGAAACGCTGGATTTAGCCATCACAATTTGATTTTGTAATTGCCAACAATGAAGATGACAAGCGTTAAACCTGAAGGTGTAACAATCCAAAATTTGGATTTAACCAGCAAGAAAAAAGTGATGTGGCGTTTTGCTAAAGAATCCCTTGAAAATAGAGAGGTCGGTGGGAAAGCACAATTTTGGAGATGATATTCCTTGCCAATTTTCACTTGGGTCCGTCCAATAAGTGCCATTCTTAGGGATATTTCTCCAAGTAGGAGGATGGTCACTGTTTCGGGGAAGTACATCACCATAAGACTAGGGATATGAACCAAAAGTGGGGTTTGAACCAAAGGCCAGAGAACAGAAATTTGCCTAGAAAAAATGCCACGATTCTTCCGGTGATTTTGTTGATTCGAGGGTGATATGATGCGGCGCTGACATGCTGAGCCAGGTGCTGCGTGTCATCAGCAACGCTTGTACGGACAAGTGCCTTTATACCCTGGACATCTACCGGGGTGGGCCCAATAACTTCGCAAAATGGTTCCAGAAGAACGTGCCTTGGCAAGCAAGTTGAATGCTATTCGTAGCATGGGAGACCGTTTGGATTTTGCGGGTTCATCAGTTTCATCAGTTTCATTTTGAAATGATGGTCCACAGTCGCACTGGATCCCCACGGAAATTCAGATACATATAGAATATCAAAGTTAACAGACAATGCAAGGTGAGACAAGGGGAGACAAGGGGAGACAAGACCTCGGGTAGGCGGACACACCATCCAACACCAAGGCGGACACCTTAAGAAAGCATTAAGAAACCCTAACAGTACACTGCTCGGGGAAAAATCAGGAAGATCATTTTCCAGCGCGTTGAAAAGTTTTGCCTTGGGCTTCCCCTCGCCCTTACCCCTGGCGCCAGTCGACCAAACCGCGCGGAGAGACCTTTGCCTTTACGGGTTGCATCACCGACACCGGCAACGGACAGAAATGCGTCACAGCGTCTCGGCTCCGTCTCCGTGAAAGCAAAAGGCATCCGGACTGCTGTTGAACTATCAGAAATGATCAGAATTGTAAGGGATCCATAGGGATCCCAGAATTTCACCATATTTCAACATGATCATTCCGAATCATTACATCAAACAGAATCAAACCAGAAAATTGATTCCAAGTATTTTAATATATTTTAGTAGGACCGGAATATGATCTAAGCACTTTTGCTGGCGGTTGTTGGGATAAAGGTTGGACAAGGTGTGGATGCTTCGCCCGCAGAGGATTACAATGTGGCAGATGGCATCCGCTATTACACCGACTTCATTGGCAACAGGATTGGCACAGGCGCCAATGACCATTCAATGGTTTAGAAGATGTGGCCAGTCACGGGTTGTTTTCATGTTTTCTGATATTTTTTCTGGGAATTGGCTCACTCTTCCCAACTCCTAACTTCTCCCAGATTCCCCTGAATGTTCACGTTTTTTCCCAAGGATTTGGTGTCACCACCCATGGCCAGGTTCGTGTTGCGACTCGGAGACCGACAAAGTGGAGATCGCCGAAGTATCCTGTCCCAAAAGCTGCAGCTACACACTCCATATCATCAGCAAGTGGCCTGGCGAAATGAAGCTGTGGAGTTGGAGTGAATTTTGGGAGTTTGGTCTTGGTTTTGCTAAGGTGAAGTAATGAAACTGGTGACTGTTGGTGACTGTTGTCATCTGCTTCATTGCTCCATGTTTTGCACCTTTGATGTTCAGCCACCTTGATCGTTTTCAGCCCATCGTTCCGATGATCCCCAAAGGTAGGTGTTTGGTATGATCCCTTAGAGTTGGAGGTATCAAATCTCCCAGCAAAAACACTGCATTTGACACCTTCCTTTCCCTATTGAAATCAATGCCCTCACCACACCGTTCATTGAATGTATGGGATCTCTTTTCATTTTGGCTGCTTGAAGAGTGTGTTCAATACGATCGGGGAAAGGTTAGTGCATGTTAGTCTCTTTCCTAATTAAAGATGAATTTGTCCCATCATTTACAATCAATCAGGTGTACCCGATCATTGCTCGATTCAGAAACTATACGCGATTTAGAACTACGATTCAGGAACTACCATGCCGAAACTATTCCGCGCGGGAAAATATTGGGTGCGATTATTGGGCGCGATTCAGAAACTACGATTGGGAAACTATTGGGTGCGATTCAGGAACTACGATTAGGAAACTATTTCGTGCGATTCAGAAACTACGTTTGGAAACTATTGGGTGCGATTCAGGAACTACGATTAGGAAACTATTTCGTGCGATTCAGAAACTACGTTTGGAAACTATTCCGCGTGATTCAGAAACTACGATTTGGAAACTATCACGTGCGATTCAGAAACTACGGTTCTAAAATCATGGACACACTTCATACTTTCATTTTCCACTTCAAGATTGCCACCGCCTCTGCCATATACATACATTTTCACGCGGACCGAGAACCGTGCTCTTAAACGCACGCTTTTGTAAACGCACATTTGGAGGTCATGATGGGGTGGGGCGTGGGGGGGGGGCATGTTAACGTTCCTTGTACTTCGTACGTTATATGTTGCTACGCTGCAGACATCTCTGATGTTGTTGCTGCGTTATATGTTGCTACAGAGATGTATGGTGGGGGAAATTGACGCATACGTTTTCGGTTTGTTTATATAAAAATATTTTGCTTATAGTATATGAACATATGTTTTCCTGTCTTTGTCATTCCGTCTGCTGCAGGTTTGCGACTCAGGGACCTGGCAATAGTTCCGAATCCGCCGTTCTGAGTTTCCGAATCTGATCTCATAGTTTCCAAATCATAGTTTCCGAATCATAGTTTCCGAAGCCGCTGTTATATTTTACAAATCCGCTGTTATATTTTCCAAATCACGCGGTGACCAGGTGTGTCCCATTATCCTCCCTATTAAAAAAAGAGTCCCCTCTCATTTTTCCCCATCATTTTCCATATCAAGACATGGGTTCCAATCATTTTCTCTACTAAATCAGCTGTTCCCCTATCATTTTCCCATATTTTCCCTCTTCAAACACCCTAAAAAAAACATGGATTTCCCCAGGGATTTCCCCATGGATCTGCCAGGTACGCCGGCTACACCTCCGTGACGGGTCTCGAAGAGATGGACCTGGGCAGTTCCAACACCATCTCCGGCAGCAAAGTGGTGGAAGATGCGGTGCCTGGACTGGAAAAGGATGGGAAAAACGCTGGAAATCCATGGTTTTGGGACAGGCAAAATGGCAAAATCATGGGAAAATCATGGGATGTAAGAGTTGAATGTAGCTTGATATGGGAAAATTATGTGCTGATGGATTTCGTGGAATTTCATGAGATGCAAGGGGATATAGAACCCTGGATTTGCGGGTTGTCGGGCGATCCACTACCTGAGCAATCGAAAAAGGGCCTATTTGGACTTTTATGGATGATACCTGATGGATTTTTTCTGGAATTCCCAAAGTTTGGAGGTTGCATTGCAGCAGGAGGGGTCAGCAGAATCTTAGAGGCTGTTGCAGGCTGGCTACATCACCGCAATGCCGACATGCGATAACTAGTGGTAACGGGACATTGACCCATAATGTGACCACCTGCCATAAACAAGTGCCAGGCGGGGATGCGTTTTAGCATGTATGCTGGTTTTTATTGGGGATAGTTGGGCCATAGAAATTGATGGCTGATATATTGGCGGATTTCTTTTAATACATGGTGATATATGGAGGATATATGGATGATCTATGGTGGATTGTTTTGGAATTCCCCAAGCTTTTGAGCCATAGAAATTGTGATGTTTTTGTTGACAATGCTGGTGGATATGAACGGGATATTGATGGAGTATGTTAGCAAACAGCTTCATTTTGTCTTTTCATAAGAGGATTTCTGTTGAAGTTTTTTTTAAGCCACGGATATCCCCAAGGGATTACTCTCTAAAAACTGTGGCGTCAGGCAGCACAATGACGCGAGGGGATGCACAATGGGATATTGGGTCAAAAATGAATGGGACAATATTGCTCTGTAGGAAAATAATTTGAGAAACCATGGGTTGGTCCAAAAATGGGCAAGCAATCAGCGAAGAATGGTCTGGGTCTATCGAGAAATTGGGAACTCACCTCCCCACAAAAGGGTGTAAAGAACCGGCCACAACAGGGAAACCGATAATATAATGCTATATCCCATTTTATGGCATGTGAATAGGAGGAAATGAGGTGTTAAACCATGGTTTTTGGGGGTTCACCTTGGATAATCGAAGGCATTTTACGGGATTTAGCAGTGGATGATTTGCGTATGCCGCTATATGGGGGTTTCCATCAGAGAATTTGGAGCGTTCAACGGTGACCTGGGCGTGAAGAATTTCGCTCATTTCTGTGAGGATTCTGATCCCCAACTGGCACCATGTATTTGAAATTTCTATGGCTTACATTATATAGAATTATATACATGTGTATATATATATGTGTGTGTGTTTGCATATTGCATTGTAGTCCCATATTTTTCTTGGGATACCTTGAGGAGAACGAGGAGTTCACGGTGGACGGATGCTCCACAACAGTTCCCCAGGGCAAGGTCTGCAAGGATAAGCACGGCGTTAGTGGAGGAGTTCGTGTCATAAAGACGCTGGGACCGAAAGGAAAGGACTATACATTTGATTATTTTATGTTCATATACGAGTAGAAGTATTGGTATAAATATCTGTGTTGTGCGTGTGTACTTTTATCTATCTAAATTTCATATTGCAGATATATCTTCATTATTGTTTTGTTTGTATCTGGATAGTGACCCTTGACGTTACCCACCAATGCCCTCATTCAAGGATTTTTCAATCAACAAAGTGAAGATGTGAAAAGACAGGTGATTTTGCGGGGATGTGTTGTCTCGGTTTCCTTGGATAGTTTGATATTGCTCCAAGCTCTCCGAATTTCCCACATGTTTTCCTAGGGGGCGGAATGAGCAGATTGAAATGGGGGGTGGCGTAGAATTCCACATGTTTGGCTGGTTCCACTTCGATGTACCCTCATAAACCCGATCATGGGACATAACCGACAAAGTCTTCAACGGAAAACTAGTGGAACATCATTGACATCAACGGGTAGATTTCCTTTGCGAGCTTGGATTAGCATTTGAAAGCACCAGTTGTTCAGGTCCTACACCCATCAAGAACCCCACAGTTTTGATGATATGCAGATTTGTCACGCACTACTACTCTACCGTAATTTAACATAGCTATGGCAAGCCCATTTTTTCCCTCCGGTCATCCATGTTCATCCATTTTTCGTCAGACTTATCCTCTCCACCGAGGAACAAGAAAGGACAGATCGTGGCCACCGGAGATTGCTGCGCCAGCGACGCCCGCAACGATGTGAAGCAGGTGGGGTTCCGGTTCCAACAACACCAGGAGCCGGGCACCCTTGGCCCCGGAGCCAAATATTAAGAGACAACGTTAAAACCAAACAGGATGATAGTTGGTCAACAATGATAGGATCCAGTATCCAACTATCATTGTAAACAATTGGAGAACAATGATTGTTGGATAAACGTCAAATTAAATCAATAGTGCTCATGATAGTAATGCACATCATCATCGGACCATGATCGCTGGATAGTGAGAATGATGGGTGATTGGGATCAATAATCGTATTAAAGATGAGGAAGAGGATGATGAGGATGATACTTGGATGATAATTGGATAATAGTTGGACAATAATTAGGTAATTGTATGATGTACAGTAAGCTGCATAGCCAAGTGAATTTGCCCAGGTGCTGGGATACAATGGTCGCACATTGAGCTTCGAACATGTTTAGGTCCGGTTCCCATAGTGACCATCAGGGGCAAAAGGATCACAATGAAGCCTCCAAACTCCAAGTCCCCAGATGGAATGTAGGGTCGGAGGTTGCCAGGTGGGAAACTGAAGGACTTTCGAAGATACCGACAGCTGGATGTTTGTGGGGTTCGCAGGGTTCCCATGCAAGATTTTCTCCACCATCAGTGGTTGCGAATCAGAGCTTTTGAAACAATCCCTACAGCAACGATGCAAGCTACTTAAATTCCCACGATTGTTGATAATATTCATATTCATTATTTTGTTGGTTAAGCCCCATAGTGTCATACTGAATTATCCATCAATTTTTTAGATGGTGTTTATTCTTGTTTGTTGATCTCCTGCATTAGTTGCTGGTGAAATTCCAGGTGAACGGTGCCTGTACTACCTCGCGGTGAAATATGTGTGGCACACGTGGCTGGGTCGGTGGTTGGAGAAGCGGTTGGAAAGTGGTATCCAACCGAATTATACACGAACAGTTAAAGTAGATTTGATTTGGTATACACATCACACAATATACATATATATATATATATTGATATAGATATATATATATATATATATTATATATATGTTTATATGTATAACTATATAATCATATGTAGTCCAAGTTCCCATTGAAACTTCAAATCTTGGCTTCGAAGTTGGCGGAATCATGGCTCGAGCTCGCCATCCCTGATGAAACTCACCAGCTTTGTGGACATTCCAACAGTGCATAACTGTCACAACTTACCCTCTGGTTATGTCAGAATAGCTATTGAAAATGACCATTGAAATAATGGATTTTCCCATTAAAAATGGTGGATCTTTCCATAGCTATGTTTACCAGGGGGTATGTCATACCTGATGATGTACCTGGTGATTTACCTGGTTTAACAAGGTTAAAACCTGATGTTTACTTATGAATAAACCCATGTTTACGGCGTATTCGTCCAACGACCAGAAAATCAGACATTTTCCAGCCATGAGCGGAGCGTGGACCTATGGGAATTTCCCAGAAGGCCAGTGACGGGACCGTTGGAAAGGTTGGAAAGGTGTACACAATATGAATGAGATATGTTTATAATAGGTTTACAATTTGGAATTCCTATAACTTTAGGGAGACCAGATTTAGAGAACAGACTTGAAGCGAACCCATCCCTGCCAGGCAGTCGTGCCCATGTGGTGCAGGCGTGGCCACCAGAGACCATTTTTAGTGGGTAGGATCAATGGTTTGTTCTTTGAAATTGGTGAATCTGATTGGACATGATTGGGATGTTGGATGGATTCCTAAATTCCGTTGATCAACTTTGAACCAAGAAAAATTGGCAGCAGGTTAATCTGCTTATTCTCCAGTTCCAGCGCATCGCAGGTGGGACTTGGAGACAACCGAACCTTTCTGCACGACTGGGGAGACTCAAATCCCAATCTCGGGTGGTGCCTTGGACGAAGGGCTTGGTAGCTGACAGCGGAAAGTTGGTGTAGTTTTTGTTTCAAAAAAGTAAGGCTTTTAAAAGCAAGCAAATGTTTTTGTGGAAAATGTTTTTCAAAAGAAATGGCAGATGGAACGTGGAAAAGAGTTGTTTTCCATCAGAGATTGGATTGTCAGATGGTAAGTTCGCAGTCCGGAACTCGCTGCTGCAACATGGATGGCCAACTCATGTCTCCCAAGTCCACGAGGGCAACGCTTCCATGGATTGAAAATTATAACAAGGTCCCACTACAAATGGGTTTTGCCTTCAAGTCATTTCGGATATATCGAAAATCTTGGATTTTTCAGAGTGTTTCCCAAAAGAAGATTTGATCCTGCTGGCGTCACCACCAAGCCTCATATCCCACGCTAAAATCAACCTTTTTTCTTTGCAACAAAACAAGCGAATTAGTTGATGGTGTTCCATGCAGACTCCATGCAGACTCCATGCAGATTGATGGTGGTTTTTTCAACATCTTTCAACCCCCAAAAATCGCATCGTGCAGGCTGCTTTCAGCCGTCTCGCGGGATCGCGACTTCTGTGGTGTGGCCGTGGAACCGGCGCCTCGCTGATCTGTTGCCAGATGGGTTTAGAAAACAACCGCCAGGGGAGTCCCAACTGTTTGGTCCAGTTGATGTTTTCCCAGAAATTTGGAGATTTGATTGACTTGACCAGCCAGTTTTTTGGGATTTGAACAGTTTGTCATGTCGCTATGTTACCTCATTGGAAATGTAGTTAGTCGGGGTCCTTTTGCGCCGCGGGGCGCGAGTTTCCACTCTCCAAACGGGTACTGAGAGCAACCCAGGTGTGGAAGCATTTGGAAGCCGCATACCACCTGGCCAAAGACACCGGGTACGAGTACAACGTGGCTTTAGTCCAGGCACCTTTGAAGCACCTGGCGCGTTTACGCCCATCGAAACTAGAGGAAATCAATTCCCGCTGCATCTCGGATCCATCATCCATCCCTTCAGATTTTTTAAGGGCTGTTTGATGTTTCCAATTTCCATCATTTTCCATCTACATCTCCTATATTTTCATTATTCTTCCCATACATGCAGAAACCTTTGTCAGAATCCATTGGAAGTCCCAGGCGGCCCTGGGGGAGTACACCGGACGCACGCTGATGTACCGTGTGGAAGAGCTGAGCCAGAAGGAACTGCAGTGCTTGGACCCCGCGGCCCGGGAGGCCTGAGGGCCAAATTTCATCCAACTACGTTTCAACCAGAAACATCAACCAGAAACATGCCACGGATTGCCACGGTTGAGATGCCAATCATTCCGAAATTCCAAGAATTTCGGTCCCATCCTTTTGAATCCCGAGGACTACGAGCTGCAGATGAGCTACCTGCGCAACATGTCTTGCGTGGAGGCAAATCTCGGTTCGGTTCGGTTCTAGATGGTCGCCCTTTTATTGGGATACGGCAGAGCCCATTTAGACAGGTACCCGCACATCCTGGTTTGCAGTTCAGAAGCCCCACGTTCTGCCGCAGCAACTGCTGAGTTTGATTCTAATGCATGATGTCATGTATGTACGTGTGGATATAGATATTTCTACATATATTAATATATATATATATAGATCTATCTATCTATCTATCTATCTAATCTAATATCATATCTAATCTAATCTAATCTAAATCAAATCTAATCTAATCTAATCTAATCTAATCTATCTATCTATCTATCTATCTATCTATCTATCTATGTGTATGTGTATATATATATATATAGATATAGATATAGATACGTATAGATACCTAGAAAGATGGACGACGTATTGACGGCAGGAGTTGTCCGATTGGCTTCGAGATCGACACCATATCTTGGAGGAACAGCTCGGCCCGCTGGGCGTGCACGTGCCCATCACAGAGGACTGGAAGGGTCCTGCGGTGCAGCGTTGCAGTTTGGAAAACCACTTCTTTTTTTGTATTCAGATCATGAGAGGGGAGAGATACTGTAGATTCAACTTCAGATGCTTCAGGTTTTGAGTGTGGAAAGATTTAGACTGTGTGCGTTTAGACCTGTGATCTGTGTTGGTACAGGCCTAGGTCCTCTGGTCTGGACTCGCCATTCGAACAAAGGCATCCGTCGCCAGGATGTGGTGCCTCTATGGACTTGGGAACGCCGGCGACTAAGCACTGGGATGTACCCTCCGGCGGTGGGAAAGCCCCGAAATCGGCGCATTTCACTGGAAAAATCATCCAACTATGGAGGGTTGTCGTTGGATTGTCCATGTTTGCTCAGGGAATTAATCAATATTAAACCCAATCCAATATGAAGCATTAAGATCCATCAGGGCCACTATTCATCCATTCTGAAGCATAGTTTTTCAATGTTTTTCATTACCCCACTTTCCCATTGTGACAATTTGTGCAACTTCACTAGGTCTGGTGGAGGAGCTGGGTTTCAAGGGCTGCGAGGTCCTGATCATTGACACTGAAGGCTTTGATGTGGAGATCCTGTGCCATGGCAGATGTGAAAATCTGGTGAATTGGATGGGGAAACCATGGGGGATAAATCCCATGGAATATATATATATATAGCATATCTGCAGCTTTACATGGAGTTACCATAGACAGATGGCCATAAAGAGAGAGAGAGAGAGATTGTGCTAATTGTGCTTTGAAGATATGATAAGTGACATGTGTTAGTGACATTCGTCATAATTTGTCAGAAACTCTGAACGTCTCTGAACCATTTGTGTCTACAGATCCTGAGCCCGCGCGGGCTCGCGGGCTCGACCCAGGAGATCTTTGGCGGCGTACTGTGCCGATCGCCCGGAGGAACTGCCTTGGGTCATCCAATTTGAAAGCATCTCGACGTCGATGGGAATGGGAATGGGATGGGAATGGGATGTGGGGCATGGACACCCAGTCAAACAAAATGGATACAATGGATAAAATGGAGGTGGTTTTACCAAGACCAAAAATATGTTGGAGAGTTGGAGTTGTCCAAGAATGGACTATATCTAAAAATTGCAACTTTCACAAGGAAACTAAGGATAAACCAACAGATTTGGTATATTGAAGATACCCCTTTTTGGTTGGTTGGCAAGTTGTTGCTGTTGGCATTTTTTGTGTGGCTGGGCTGCTTCAGTGCCTGAGGCAATGGATTGTGCAACGCTCGTGCCGGCTACAATTGTGACCCTCTGCCGTGAAGTCAAACAACAACTTGTTTGGGTCCATCAGGGGTCCATAACAGTTGTTGTTACACTATTGAATTGGGGGCAATTGGCTCTGGATCTCAAAATTGCCTTTGCAGTATGAATTGCATGGCTTTGGCTTTTGGGCCCAGCTTCAAAAAGAAGAGAAGCCAAGGCTCCAAGGTCATGAACTGTTTCAGTTCGTGAAAAGGGAGACTTGCAGCTGTGAGGAATGGTATATCATTCCGGAATTTGAGAAGCTCGGGTACACGCAACTCTGCTGAAATCCTGAGGTGCAAGGAATGGTTTCCATGTTTCCCTAACTTTATGGGCTGGTAGAAGTGCAAATCTGAATGAACATACTGCAGACATGCTGCACTTCATTGAAGGAAGCATGGTGGCAAATTGCCAAATAAATAAACATGATTAACATGATATTGTATCCGATTGTATCCCATCTTTGGGATGAAATATAGGGCTACGGCAATGAAAAACTGCCTGGGTCGTCCCATACGGTTAACTGTATGGGCAGCGGCTACCTTTCCCGAGGCTTCTGGCTCGGGGCCGCGAAGCTGGGCTGGTGGAAGGGGTCTGTTTTTTTGCGAAACGGCTCAAGCGAGGTATAGTAATAGTATTTGTTCTGTTTGAAGGGGATCCAAGAAATATAAGAGCACAAGCGGCAAACAAAATCTGTTTTGAGTTGGTTTATTTTGCTAAAACTTACCTTGGTGCCGATGAAAGATATTTTCTCCCGGTAGTTACTGTAGTGGGACAAGCCACTGTGAATTCAAAGTTCCCAATGTAAAAACCACTCCAAGGACTAACCAAATACCGATCTTTGGGTCCCCAGTCTGGTGAATTCTCCATTGGATGCTGCGGTAATCCAGGACACCTACCTGGTCCTCAAAACCGCCGAGAGCGCCTCATTGAACGCCTGGCTGGATGAATGGGCCTGTGTCGGCTGTGCCTTGGCCAGTCAGCCTTGAACCACATGGATGTCCCAATCTGTTGATATTTTGTTGATATTTTGTTGATATGTGATCATGAGCTCAACTTTGGCCGTTGGGCCGTTTTGTTGTTTCTCTGAGTCACTGAGGTGGTTGCAGGGAGTCTCCCTACACGTTGACGCCAGATCCTCTCTGCGAATCCTGTGCCAAGAGCCTCATGTCAAAGACGTGGTCCGACAGCCAGGGCAGTTGCAGCGGCAGTTGCAGCGGCAGTTGCGGCAGTTGCGACACGCTGGAGGGAGACCCTCAAGGGGCGTCCTGAGTTCGGATCGACCCGTAAGAATTCGCATCGTTTCGGGTGATCTTCACTGACCTTGTTTATTTGGTTTCATGAAATTTTAGCAAAATGGCAACTGGGAGCTTCTCAGACGAGAGAGTGCTCGGAATTCATTTGCAGCTTTTCCGGCCACACTATCAACGTGGATTTGCTCGATAGTGACACAGATCCCTGCTCAAGACTACTGCAGGTAGCCCACCATGTTTTGATTTTTTGGAGTTGGCACCTCCGTGACAAGTAAGCCACTTCAAGATACTTCAAGGTCATACAGTAATACATCATTGGGATCACTACACGAAACCTGTGAAGAAATCAGCACTTGTCAACACGCAATTCGAAGGAGATATTGGATGCAGCTGCCAGTGCTTCGGGTTTTAGATGGCAAATCCAAAGTGTGGCTGCGACGTGAAAGGATGGGAAAGGAAATGTTGTTTCCTTTTCATGTTCTTTTCGGAACCTGGCCAGAAATTCGTTGCAACCCGTGCAACTTCTTCGGCTCAGAGCAGGTACCGGTGAAACCGGTGCAGCAATGCAATTTGCAGCAGGAAGGTGTCGTCGACATCGTTGATGTCCTGGTTGGGGATTTGGGTTTCCGGTTTCCAAGGGTTTCCATCCGTGAATGTCAGGGTGCTCGAAGATGACACCTTCCTAGGACTGCCCCAATTGCTGGGTCAAACCGATGGTCCTGCAACGGGTTTCCCAACTTTCGGACATACCCTGCAGGCCAGCAATCACCATAGAAAGCTGGAATGCAGCTTGGAGACAGCTTCCACCAGCAATCCCAGTGATGCTTGGCCGCTTGGCAATCCACCATGGTACTTTCATTTTCTTATTGGCTGTTTCAAACATGACCCAACCGGGCCAATGCCAGAGGCCCCAGAAAATGGTAGGAGGACTCGGATGACCAAAGAGTGGCTAAGGACACGACCCGGCCGGCTATCCGGCTATCCTTTACCCAACTTACCTAACTGATTCTCATGTGGTTACGATGAAAGTTCCACCCTTCCACCCGACCTCACAGAAGGCTCAAGCGAAGCAGGGTGGTGTGTATCGCATCCGCTGGTGGGACTGGGCCGTGTTTGCCGCGGCCATGGTTGTGATTTTTTAGCTGATCTAAGCAGCGCCATGGAAGGCTCCACGCACGAATGAAAATTTGTTACCAGCCAACAGCTATAGTAACGCTCAAAAACGGTAGAAAAGAGATTAACTTGGATTTATTACCAGCCGGTAGTTAGAGCTGAGCTGTGCATATTAAGATCCCTATGAAGCTGGGATTCAAGAAGAAGCTATTGAAAGCTTCCCAATCTTTTTCTGCGACAAACGGGATGTTTTTGTGGCGACACAGCGACAAATGTGTCTCCCAGACAGCGATTTCGCTGGGGACTTTCACGGAGCCATGGCGCTGGCTAAGCCGCTCCAAAGCTGCAATGTCGAGAGCCTGTCCGACTGGTAAAATGAGAGCTTTCTCGGCAATGGGGACCTGTTTCAAGTCTCAGAGGGAAATTCAGAGGGAAATTCAGAGGTGTACCATGTTATTTGTTAGAGATGTAGCAAAGAAGCTGAACTGAAATGTTTTGGGATGGTCACTTGCTGGTGGCCTACCATTCAGATGGGATCCCTTTTTCATCCCATGTCGGGATCCATGGCTTCCCCTTTGGATGTTGGTCACATTGGTCACATCTTCCCACTGTTTGCATGGCTTTTGCATGGCTTTTTTGATGTTTTTTGCAGGTGCCAATGATCCTCCGGTGATGTTCCCGTTACCAGGAGCTTGGCACCGCGTGGCACCGCGTGAGTGGCAGCGTGGCAGAATGATTGTGGAAGTTCTCCCGGCAACAGTTTTTCCGCCATGCGTCACAAGGAAACCCCAAGGAAACCCCAAGCAGTTTCATCGGAAGGAACTTAGATTTGTTTAAAGGATTTAAGGGCAAAGAGACTTTTCCAGAACGCCTTGCAGAGCTTCACACGTGGCATTTTTTCGCAGCTTGGCTCAGGGCTTGGGGGACGAAAAATGTGGATTTCGTTGATATCTTAAGTAAACAACGGTTCATCTTAATTTATATAATTAATCGATCTGCAACTTCACAAAGTTCACACCATTATGACAAAAATATAGGTTTTGGATGATTTTGGCACATTTCGGCTGTTTTTCAGATCTCGGTCTCCCGTCATGAGTTTGTCAAAGCCGCGGAGATCGGGACGGAGCAAGGCGTCCCTGACAGCTGCAGGTGGGGCTGCTGTGGATATGAGAAACAAATCTTTACCAGCCTATGTATACACATACATACATACATACATACATACATACATACATATATACATACAGATAAATAAATACATATTATATATATATATGCACTAAAAGAAGATGTTGAAAACGTGTACTTGAGTTGTAGGTGGTCTTCTTCTCTCTGGAAAATCTTATAATCTGTTGATCCATGTCACGGAATGTCCGATTGTGGCGGGGAGCCTTTGAGGCCTATCTTTGGGTTCGTTTGTTTTTGTATCAAATGTCTTTTGAACGTGGCCGCCGCATGCTTTCTTGGCAGAAGCCTGGATAGAATCAGCATGACAAAGGGACGGCTGTTTGGTTGCCTGGTGAAGTTTCAATATTTCGCACAATATTCGCACAAATTCAGGGAATATATTTCAATAGTGCTTCAACTATTTCAATATCAATGGTGTTTCCATGTTTTTCCCTTCAAAACTCGCTGTCAGTTGGCCAGCTCCGCCAGGACTGTGGCTCTTGGGTTTGCATCAAACTGCATTGCCAAGTCAGCTGGGTCAAGCTGCACAGGTGGCGGTGCAACCGCCAGTGCTGGAGGCTCGTGCCCAAACTCGAGAGATGTCATCGCTGCATGGCTGACGCGCACACGCACACACACAGACACACCCACAGAGAGAGAGAGAGAGATGTATAATATATAATAGAATATATATATATATATATGTATAATATTTTGTAATATTATATATTATATATATTGTGCGTGCGTGTGCCATTTCTGAGGCGATTCTGTCTCCGACATATCATGACATCCCAATCTACAGTGAGACAAATGGACGCCGCGGATGGACGGTTGCAGCAGTTGCCAGGTTCCCAAGGCGCCGCCCAAACTGCCCAGAGCCCCGAAAGCGCCGAAACGGCTCCACTGGGCGCCGCTGCCTTCCCCGGAGCAGGTGGGGTCGGAGTCGAAAGGAGACACCTTTCGAAAGGTTCATCATGTTGAATCATGTTGAATCATGTTCATCATTTTAGACTTGGTTTTCGCGATGTTTCCTTCTGCGATAGTGAAATCCAGGTGGTTTTTTTTCCAAGTCCCAAATCGGGAGGGTCTCAGTCATGGTGGTCATCTCGCCCAGGATGGAACCTAGAGTCATGGGTGCTTCGACGATGTTTAAAAAATCCACCCCCCAAAAAAATGTGTTTCACTGGGGCACATAATGTTTCCATGTTCTGTGGGATCTGTGGGCATATTGTGTTTATCTCAAAATTCGCTTGCGTGAATCTACATGCCTTTTGTTGCATAATGCCCATTAGGAACGCTGGATACATTTCATGTCAGACTTCATGTTTGAGGTGTGGGCCCACTCCTGTGTCTCCAAGAAGAAGTTGGAGACTGCGCTGCAGGTGAGGGATTCTGGTTCCATCCAGATTCGACCAGGTTCAATCCATGGATGGTTTCCGGCAGGACCCCACGGTCACGGCCATCGAGGTGGATGTGGCCATGGGCTACTTCACAGGACTTCAATTCGTGACAGCACTTCAACTCTCAACTCACCGACTTAAACCATTCTGTGGCGCATTGCGCCATACTGATCACATTTGATCAATGATATCAATGTAACCGTTTTTGTGTTTGCTGATACGCCAAGTTGCACCCATGGGCTCCCAGGAAGTGGCGATGAGGTGGTTCCTGTGATGGCTCATCCGCCAGGGCCCCGAGTTGGGTGCGCCGCTGCGCCCAACCATTTCTTCATTTTGCATCGTCCCAGGAACATACACCGACGTATGCAGGAGATTGCAGGAGGTGATACCGAAGCCCAACTGATGCGATTTGAGGTTTCAAGATGTTTCAAGTTAGTAGCACGAGTTGGGTGAGTTTCATTTGCCCAGTTGCAAGTGCTGCAAGGCTGCACTCCTGGCACGTCTGTGATGTCAAGTGGTGAATGTGTTGAGAACATGCAATTCTGGCCAATGGCAGTTCTGCGAAGGCGGCATTGCAACGGAGGGGTGCTGGAAGACTTAAAGATTTAGACATTTGCCATTTATGTTCATTTATGGTAATAGTTGGTAATGTTAACCCCGGATTCATAGATCCTTGCTTAATTAGTTGGCCATCTCCCAATGGTGATCTGCTCGTGAAACGGTGGTACCCTCCGCACTTGGCAGCCCGGGTTTTTTGACATCCGGGTAGCCGCGCAGCCAAGGCCAATCCTCACGTCAGATCTCACCTTTGAGGAGCCAGAGATGTGACCGATGTGACCGATGTGACCAATGGCGACAACGCGACGCCCAGATACCAAGATGGCAAGAATCGGAATCACTTGAGGCCTTTGAAGCCTTTGAAGCCTTGTTGTTTCCGTTCCCGATTTCCACCTTGGAACGGGACTGGCAGGATTTCCTGGAGGAGCTCATCCGGGATGGCCGGCGTCACGTGAAGTTCGACTTCAAGGACCATCCGTGACCATCCCCAAGCTGGGTGCTATTTTGTCCCTGACATGATGAATTGACCCATGTTTTTGAGATATACACATATTCTACAATATATGTATATTATATATATATAATATACATATATATACCTACATAAATATAGGGGTACTGTAGAATGGTAGATGCAGTTTCTAACTTTCTCCGGCATAGGACTTGGAAGCGGTGCGGCGCTGCCTCCCGCTGTTGGCGCAGCACAGTGGCGAGCTGGCCGCCAACGAACAGGTGAGGGCATGCAAATCTCTCAGACAAGTTACACAACTTTGAGGTCAATGTGTGCGTATCTTCATCTATTCAATATTTAAGTATACTGATTTCACACATATATATATATGCAGATATATGTGAAATCACCGGTTCATCAGACCATTCGATTGCCTTGGGGCCATAACAGCTACCACTATGCTGTTCATGTCGATACCTGTTGGCTCAAGGGCCCAACATACAGGAACGCGGGGAAAAGAGA
>Ga0126342_10002231_pt1 | contig 29689 bp, 26 predicted proteins | sample Cyp1metagenome_FD_92528 | JGI IMG/M metagenome (GOLD analysis project Ga0126342, IMG submission 92528) | Coral microbial communities from Lord Howe Island, Old Settlement Bay, Australia - Cyphastrea 1 metagenome | ecosystem: Host-associated > Invertebrates > Cnidaria > Coral ...
ACAATATATTAATATATATATATATACAATATATTAATATATATATATTATATAATAATGTTATCATGTTTTATCACATCTCAAAGTATATCTGACGTGTATGTGTATATATATATATATTATCTATGTAATCATATATATACACAAATTCCATGCCAAAGTTTAACAACTTTTGTCAACAAACGCCATGCCCTGACGCCGAGGAAAGTCCAAGCGAGCAGTTGCGAGACACAGCCCGCGCAAGACCTAGGTTTGTCCGCCTGGATGCCTAGCAGTTACTCGTACCCTGTAGGTTACCCTCTGGTTAACAGTTCAACCCTGAAAATAGCACGGAAACTAATCTGGAAACTAATCTATCTGAGACCTCTATCTGCCAGGGTGAATTTGTGAATTTACCAGAGAGGGGATTTTGAAGCATAAAATTCATTAAACAGATGGCTATGTAGTTGATAAGTGATGCTTTAGGATTTGTTTGGGTGGTTAAACTAGCTAATATATTGGGAATTGTCGTAATCCGCGATGGAAATCCCAATTGACCACGCAGTACTGGTCAGTTCTGGGAAGAATGAGGGGCTTACCCAGCAGCCAGCAGCAATTCTCGGTGAACCAACTGGATGTGTTACGGTTTTAAGCATCAAAGAATAGGGGGGTTCATCGAAACAGTAGAACTTCCAGGCCTTCCAGAAGCTGCTACTATCAACACAAATGGGAATGTAGCATGATAGAGAGTTTAGTACTACTATTACCTATAGCCTTTCTTCGTGATATTTTGCTATTTTGATACGGATGCATTAACCCAACCCGCGAAAACTGTTCTTTTGTTGCAGGGGCGCCTCTAAGGTTGACATGTTCACCTGTGGAAAATCGCAAGCTCCAAACACCAAACGACTTGGACAGGACGGGTCAACTAATTAATCAATCCATTTGTAGGTTGGTTTTGTAAATCCAATCACTATAGTTATATCTGCTATAAACATGGTTATAAACATCTATAAACTATAGCTATGGACCAGTTGTGGAGTTGTATTTACCAACTGAACGCTATGGTTTGGGGCCCCCCCACCTTATACCTAACTTGCCTCACCACCTGGGGTCACCATTGGATGCGATCTTGGTGGGAATCTTGAGCAACGCCCTGGTCTTGTGTTTGACTCATGTGGGTCTGTCTGAAAATAGGGAATACCCATACTGGTTGGTGGTTTCAAACATTGTTTATTTTCCATAATATATGGGATAATCCTTCCCATTGACCAATATGTTTCAAGATAGTTAAAACCACCAACCAGCATAAAATGGCCATTTGAACACAGCTGATGAAGCCGTTGTTTTTTTGGGATACTCTATTTTTAGACAGACCCATATCATGTTCAGTGGTAGGGTCATTATATATCTATATTATATATATATGTATATATATAATTTAGATATATATATATATAATATATAGATTCATATATATATAATATAGATATATATGTGTATACATATGTATGTATGTATATATAGCTTCCATGTCCAATTGCGTGCCAAACATGGATCATCCATTTTCCCATGGCAGCAGCTGGATTCCCCCAACAAAATGAGGCGCCGAAACCGTGGGTTTCCCGAAAAAATGCCCATAGACGATATTTTTTTAGTTATCTACCTCTAGATGAATGCTATCATGCTAGATGATTTAGCATGTTTTCTTGATAATATGTATATATATATATTTATATTTATAATTATATATATATATATATACTTATATGATTCTATATCATATCTTGGATATACACACATCCTAACCAAACTACGTAAACCAAGGCCTAGTTCAAAATCGGGCCGAGGCTTGGCCGTATGCGCAGATGGGTCCGGCTGGTTATGCTCCACCCAGCACACGAGTCGGGGGCCGAAGAGAATGGGTCAAGGTGGGATGTTCATCTGCAAAGATGTAGACTTTGCCCGCAAAAAATAGTTATTTAACATGATTTAACTAGCAAAAATGGTGTGAAATGCTGGACTTTTCCCAAGAAAAATGCTGATTTATCTACAAAAAAATGTGATGGAACTGAAACAATACTGGTGACTTTACATTGTGTCACCAAGGAAAATGACAAAAGATGTGATTGTTTACCACGGTTTTATTGACATGTTAGCAACAAAGAATGAGGTTTCAACAGAACCAGGCTCCCCACTGATCGATCATAGATGGATTGGTTAATCCATTGGGACTGGAATTATGAACTAACCTGTAATGGGAAACGAATCAACTAAATAATGAGTATTTCATTTGAGATAGGGGTAAGCTCAAATGGTTCAGATTGATGTCACCAATTTTTTTGTTCGCACCATCTGATCATCTTTGAAGACCTTCCGAAGACCTTCCGCTTCGGCTGCGGCTTCGGCTTGGCACTGAGTGCCGTGGCCGACGGATTGCGACGCCCTTTGCTGCGCTTTTCTCGATCGTGACGCCAGCTACCGTTCGGGCAATCACGCAGGGGTCAGCAGAGGCTGGCCACATGTCCTTTCGGAGATTTGATCGGAATCCTGGGGCAAAATCGATGGTGCCTCCATTGGTGATTGTAAACTATAGCCTTTGGTAATCGAACACGGCTGGAAAAATATTCATTTATAGAAGATGTTCTCATTCAAACCTCAATATTTACTCATTCAAACCTCCATATTTATCAAAATCGCTTTCCTAGCTTTTGATATAAAACCAAAGAGATCCAAAGAGTACGTATACTAATTAGACACAGGAAAAACCCCAGCATCAGCCTTTGCGTTTGGTTTAGGATAGGTGAGATCGCTGGGCTCTGCCATAGTATTGCAGGCCCCGAAGCTGAAGCTTCAAATGTTGGTCATTTAAATCCCCTAAAGTTGCACCAAAAAAACCACCAAAGGTGGCACCCAGAAAACCACCGCTATGGGCGTTCTGGGGATCCTATGTTTCTTAAAGTTGTTGCCTTCATGAATTTCCCCCCAAAAAAATCTGTGGCTTCATCATTCATCTCAGAATTTGTTCAAACTCTACAGTATTTGGGGTTAGTGATATTGGGGTCTAAACATGTCTAAACACCTCAGAAGGTACTTGATTAACTAGGCTTTCTCGTGGCTTTTGTTCTACACTTAATGGGGATCATAAACCAACAAACAGAAGTATGAAGTATTAGTGATATTAGTGTGCCCTAATTGCTAATTTTCATAATCTAAGGCAGGTTCAGGCCGATTTGGAATCTTATTTGGGGGCAGTAGCGCATCCATCGAACAAATTCTGCCGGTGGCCCTAAGTGAGATAAAGAAGATCAAGATATGTTATGGAAATCAAACATTACACATTGCATTGGGGGAGTATGGAATTTTTGGTTTTCAGCATTTCAGCTGTAGAAAATACTGGTATTTCTGATGTTCTTCAAATCTTAATTGGATTCCAAACTCCAAACATGACAACCTCGCATGGCCTACTGCAATCTGAAGTCAGAGGCTCATTATCCAAGGAACAGAAACGAACAACTAAATTTTGAATAGTTTGTGCTGCATGTGCAGCTGGACAATTAAACTCTAGGGGCTGCAGCAAGAACTTTTCAAGCGTGGCGTTTGTGTGTCATGTGCCGGGAATTATCTAGAATTGAATAGCAGCAGTAACAGCACAGGTTGGTTTGAATTTGTTCAACCGTTGTCACTTGGGCCATGCCGATTTGGGCAACCGGAGTGGATGACTTTGCCAAGCAAGTCAGCGAGCGGTGCGACAAAATCTATACCAACCTTCTGGCTAGCGCGCGCCCAGTTCTCGAACATGGTACGGAAGCAGAAGAATCTTGATCGCATAATAAAGGTCGCAGCCAGCCAACCAACCAAGCAACCAACCAAATAAACAACAAACCTATAGTTAGATATTATTTAATATTGATGTTATATATATAGTATACATATCATATAATATTATTTATAATATATATATATATAATATTCACTTGTGATTTCACTTTGAAGCTTTCTGTTGCACAGCGGCAACAGCACTCATGCCACTGCAGTCACTTCGCCATGTTGTTTTCTTGTGGACTTTTCAAGGTTCTAGATTTAAGACCATAGGTGTGTGGAATCAGTAATACTCACTGGGACTGGGAGTGGGACATGCAAAAGCAAGTAATTAGTTAGTAGGACGCAGAAGGAGGTAGTAAGAGGCAGGAGGTTTAGGTGTAGTTGTAATTGTAGTAGTAGCAGTAGTAGTAGCAGTAGTAGCAGCAGCAGCAGTAGTAGTAGTAGTAGCAGCAGTAGTAGTAGTAGTAGAAGCAATGGTTAGTAAGTAGTTCAGAATTTCTGAAGCTTTGAAAAAGTTTTGATTTTCTGGAACCTGATTTGTAATTAGGAATTTGGATGCTGTATTATATCATCCGATTGTGTCTCATGACTTGACTTGAGGTGGTGTTTTTCCGGGATGCTGTCTTGAAGCTGGTCGAGATGATGCAGGCGCTCTTTTGGGGACGTTCGCTTTACTTGACCGTTTTACTAGTGAAGCGGCGCGCCGCATCATTTCATGCCAATGCCGATGCCATTGTAGTGTGGCCGTTTCTGGGATCCTTGATTCCTGTACTGTAGGTGCAAGTGCAGCCAGTCAAAGATAGTGTCCGTGAGTCACTCCGTCCCTGCGTGAAGCAACTTGGTCAACGAGGAGGTAGACCAGCTTTCTCTCTGCTACAATTGTATCAGTGCATGACTTTGCTTCTTGGCTTAGTTTGCTGATTGGCATTGGCATTGGGCACATTTGCATCGAGTAGCCAAGTGCCGTTTCCCGCTTGTCACCAAACACAGCGCCGACTCATTCAACTAATTCAGACTCAGATTCAACTTGATTCAACCGATACTTTTTCGTCCTGAGACTGAGGAGTGTGCAGCTGCGCAACGCATCAAGGTTCAACCTCGCTCTCTCAACTGCTATGCAGCTGGTGTTGGCTCCAACTGTCGGTGGGTTTGACCAGATGCAGATTGTGCCCTGTGCCAAATTTTGGCGTTGGGCCAAGTAAACCCTACACTTAAGCATTAGCATTGTAGCAGTACACACAGGACACAGGACTGAGAATCAAGAATCCAGTTGGTTCTATGATATTATATGCTTATTATATGTCTATTGATATTGATTGGTTGATTTCACTGTTTGATTCTTACTTCTTCAAGGAACCAACAGATCCCAAGTCAACACACTATCACTGCGACTCATTTTGACGGTTGTATTTTGTTCTTATTTTTGGGGGGTTAGTTGAAGTTAGTTGTTGTGACATTGTTGTGGTTCTGATTTTGGCACAAGTTTCGCATCTACTTCCCAGGCAGATGGGGAGACAAACATCTCATGCGGACCAAGCGGGCCAACTCTAACAAGAGCAAGGTGCAAACTGGAAGTCATGGAGATGTACGCGCGAAGATGGTTCTGGAAGTCGAATGGCTATAGCAATGTCATTGTTAGTTTATGCCACAACCTTAGCCTTAGTGCCATGTTTGTGTGCCATGCTGATGTCGTCTCTGGTTTTCAACGGGGTTTGTAATTGTGTTGTAACTAGTTGCATTGTGTTGTTGGTATTTGTATGTAGTCTTGCAGTCTCGCTTGCCAGTTTGATTTGGAAGCTGAATGACTGAATGCTAGCCGCAATGCTAGCCGCAATGCTAGCCAAATCAAACCCGAAACTAAAGAGCAAAGAGTAAAGAACATGTTGCATTGCAATTGCATGTTCCGTAGTTCCGTCATTCAATTCCTTTCAGTAACCTGACACGAAGCTAATAGCTGCTAGGCTATGATGCTACGAAGCAAGGGAAAGAACTTTTCATCACTGAAGAATGGTCAACGAGGACAGTATTGCAGTTTGTAGTTTGGTCATTGCAGGTATTGCCATGTCACTGCCGTCACTGCTGTTTGCATTCTTACATCCAGCTTAATGTACGTAACAGTTTTCACTGTTGTTGTTGTTGTTGTTGTTGTTGTTTGTTGTTGTTGTTACATTGTTGTACATTGTTGTTGTTGTCGTTGTTACATTGTTGTTGTTGTTGCTGCTGCTGCTCTTGTTGTTGTTGTTACTGTTGGTTGGTTGGTTGGTTGGTTGGTTGGTTGGTTGGTTGGTTGGTTGGTTGGCGGGTTGGTTGGTTGGTTGGTGGGTGGGTGGGTTGGTTGGTTGGTTGGTTGGTTGGTTTTGTTGTTTGTTTGTTTGTTTGTTTGTTGGTTGGTTGGTTGGTTGGTTGGTTGAAGGTTGGTTGGTGTTGTTTTTGTTGTTGTTGTTGTTGTTGTGGTTGTTGGTTGTTGGTTGTTGGTTGTTGTTTGTTGTATGTTGTTTGTTATGTGTTGTTTGTTGTTTGTTTGTTTGTTTGTTTGACTGATTGTTTGTTTGTTTGTTTGTTTGTTTTAGTTAGTTAGTTAGTTAGTTTGTTAGTTAGTTAGTTAGTTAGTTGTAGTTGTAGTTGTAGTTGTTGTTGTTGTTGTTGTTGTTGTTGCTGCCGTTGTTGTTGTTGTTGTTTTGGTTGTTGGTTGTTGGTTGTTGGTTGTTGTTGTTGTTGTATTGTTGTTGTTGTTGCTGTTGTTGTTGTTACATTGTTGTTGTTGTTGTTGTTGTTGTGGTGGTGGTGTTGTTGTTGTTGTTGTTGTTGTTGTTGTTGTTGTTGTTGTTGTTGTTGTTGTTGTTGTTGTTGTTTTTGCTGTTGTTGTTGTTACATCATTGTTGTTGTTGTTGTTACATTGTTGTTGTTGTTGATGATGTTGATGTTGATTGTTGTTGATTGTTGTCAATCAATTGATTGATTGATTGATTTGATTGATTGATTGATTGATTGGTTGTTGTTGTTGTCGTCGTCTTGAGTCCTGAGTCTTGATCTTTAAGAGCCGTAGCGCCAGTACCAGAATCAGAATAGAGCCACCTCACTGGCCGCTGGCCGTTTCATTCAGGAGCGGTGATTCTGCAAACGATTTCAAGATGCTGCTCAAATCTCTCGTTGCAGAAGATGACCTAGAAGCCATTGAGGGGGAAGGGCCAGCCGTTCCATTTGGCGGATCTCCGCTTGTGACGGATGAGCGGGTCTTGCCAGTGATAGCTATGGGGAAGGGTTCTTTGGTAGAATTTTTTCGCAGATGCGCGGACTGACCCACACGTCACACACACGGACACAGCTGAAACCACTCACTTTGTCATTGGCTGTTTGTTTGACTTTGACTGTTTCTCTTACAGTTGCAGTTTCGTTGAGTGGAGTTGAGTTCTGAAAAATGCCTCCGCCAACTCAGACTGAGGCTTCACAGCTTTTGTCAACAAGATTGATGCACTTCTCTGGGTTTTATGCCTTGAAGTCAACACTGGGGACGTGCAAGATTGCATTCGGCAATATGGGGAAGCTGTGATTTCGAATCTCAGCGATCAGGGACTCTTTGATTTGCAGTATATAATTTGGGTGGCTTGTTAATTTGGGTGGCTGATTGATTGGTTGCGTAGGAAGCTGGCTGGCCCACTGAGGAGTGGAGTTAAAGTTGGCAGACGCAGTTCACGTCAACATGAAGGAGCTTGCCAATGACGCGTCAAAAGATCTTGCAGAGTTCCATTCTGCACCATCTCATCGCGAGCGTGAGCTTCCCTTGGTCGATCTCTGTTCTGATTCAGAGCCAGATGCACCAGCAAGATCATTGACAAACAAGCTCAGGATCCGCAGCGATGCTTTAGAAGATGATGTCATGCCACGTCCGGTTGCTGCTGCAACTGCGGCAGGCCATGGTGTCACCCTGCATGGTGTCGCACCGTCGGAGGAAGTCAGTGCAGTTCAGCAGCAGCGCGCTGAAGCATTGTTTCCGAACAGCTTCAAAGTTTCTGGTGTGAAGCATGTCGCAGACAATTTGCTGGGCTCTGTCCTCACATCCCTTCCGCAGTTTCTTAACTCAACTTCAGCAAACATCATATCATCAGACAGTGACATGGACATGGTACAAGTTTTTATATTGTGTCCCTTGTGTGTGCATGTGCCATGTGATTTCAGGCTAAGTAATCTGAGGGGCTGCTGGATCCAGGTCATTAGGTGATAGTTGGTGCAGTGCCCCAACCGCTTCCAAACTTAGGTGGACGCTCCTGCTACCGAAAGTGCAATCGCTGGGCTTGTTGCTTTCCACCATCACATGGAGGGAACGGTTTGTTGCAGTTTGCATGAATGACCGAACGATGAAGGAGCGAAACCTGATACTTTTGTGGGCTGGAGATCATCTAGGCGGTTTGAGATGGGAGGCAATTTCAAATTTTTGCAGAATGGCAACTTGCCAGCCGGCCAGCACTGGGCCAGCACCATATGTTTTTTTTGTTATGCATGCTTGGTTGGAAACATTGCGGATCAATTTTCTGGTCAGTTTGTAGTCTGCAGTGAATCAATTCTGCAGGTACTTCCCTTGCAAAATCTTTTGCGAACATGCTGGAATACCCAGCGCTACCTGCATGCATCGCCGGACACTGACAAACCGTTTTTGGTTGAAGATGGGTCACGCGCTCACGTACAGAGAATCTCGGAACTCATGACGTCCAACTACGATTGGTCTACGATTTCGTTAGTTGCACTTTTGAGTGCAGAATGCGACCTGATTGGACAATGGAGTGAAGGATGCCCTTGCGACAGTCACCAGCAAGCTCCGACAATTTCAAAGAAGCGATCGGGGCAAGAGGTAACACGAGGACGCAATCCACAATCTTCTTCCTGCCCATTCAAGTGCTGCAGGGCGCCAGAGCTGGCAACTGGAAAGGCAATGCTGATGCAGTCTTCTTACATGGGCGCACACCAGAATGAGTTCAAAAAGTGCTTAATCTCAGCGCCAGCTGCAAACCGAACAGAGTTTATTGGAGCGTGGGAGAGAGCGACTTCGAGACTCTTTGGATGCTTGGAATAACTGAATCTTTAGGGTTGCAGTGGCAGCGAGCAACAAACAAGTTCATTTCACTTCAACCGATTCTATAGCCAGACTCACCCAGTTTTGAAACATCTTGAATCTGAACCTTGAACTGTTTTCGACCATTTCTTGGCACTCTTGGTCGTTTCAGGACAGTTGTCAGCCAAGCTGGCACACTGGAGGGAACTTCCATGGGTATTGTGCAAGAGGCTCAGGCTCAGATTTAGAATTCAGAATGACATTGACACTGACACGGCTGACAAATTGGTTGGGGTTTTGGAAAATGAGAGTGTGTCCGCGCTGTGTCACATGACCATGACTTAGGCGGCATGGCGTACCCAAGTTTTGCAGAAGTACAACGCGTTGCAGCGCACTGCTTGAAGTTATTTGGCCGGAACCCAGAAAGCCCAGGGGCGCAGCACGCTCAGTCTCAAAGGTTTTTGAACCCTCACTGGAAGGGGTTGCGGCCTGAAAGCAATGATCCCTCTAAAGACCCACCGCTACGTCTTTTGATGGAGAGTATTGCATGTGGGGAAACGACTTTGGCTGATTATGTCGACGATGAAAGCCCGCAAGCAATTAGTCTGCTGCGCTGGGTGTCTGCATTCCGTCACGTGGTAGCCTCAAATTTGTACCAAGTGTCACAAGACATCACAAGACAATCAGTGTTGCGAGTGTTGGTGGTGAGCAATGATCAAGGTCAGGATTGCGGAACGCTCCGTGGAGGGCAGGCACTCTCTGATCCATCGAATTCGCAAGCGAGCACCTGCAGGGTCCATTGCTTTTACCTCTTCAGAAATGAGATTTCGGCAGCTGCAGAAACTAGCAGCGACCAACCCACAAGCAGCTTGGGCTTTTGTAGTGTAGCGTAGTGTATGTGAATGTGGGTCAATTTCGGGTCAATAGTCCATGGGCCAATATTATTTAAAACTTGGTGTTACAATGGTGTTGCGTTGAGTACGAGTTTTCAATAGACTCAGACTGGCCAATTTGAAACGAAAAGCCGTTTGAATTTGGAGCCGCAATCTTATGCGATGGTGAGCACACACACACTGACCTAAAATTCTTGTTTTTTTTCTGTCGCTTGCACATTGCACAGCGCATTGTGCGGCCACCACAGCATTGAGGCCATGCAAGCAGTCCAACAAAGACTTTCAGGACTCGAAACATCAACAGGGTTCCAGCGAGCGGTGATGTGTCTTGGTTGCTATGTGTTTGTGTGCGACATGCAACACGCAGCAGAATACGTTGAATGTCGATAATGCTGATGCTTTTCATGCTGATGTCACTGCGTCACTGCACTCTTGATTCCCGATGCTGTTTCCTATTGATGTTCTGCTTTGACCGAGGGCACTTCTCAATTTGCAAGAAGCAGCGTGGCCATATGTTTCTCAGTTGGGTATCACGGACGCTGCCAAACTCGTTTATCGAGACCACATCAAGATGAAACACTCAAGCAGAAAGAGACTGAAAACAGAGGTTGAAGGAAAGATGCAGTTGCCACCAAGGGCAAAGTTAGCTAGGTCAGCTTCGCAGCCATGCATTGAAAATCAGCAGCATTCAGCCAGTGGCGATGAAGCGGCTAAAGGAACAAACATCCTTTCAAAGTTGCTGATGGCGTATGTTCTGGAGGCCAGGGTGTTTATATATGTGGAGCGAGCGTCAGTCTATGAGCCGCTGAGTTTTTGATTGCTGTCTATGAGCTGCTGAGTTTCTATGAGCCGCAGGTCACAAAGCGGAAAGCGACAATGTTTTGCTGTATGAACCTGAATGCCTTCAAGAGCTGCAGTTGGAGAATGTCAACTGCAAGCCGTGAGCTAAAGAGTCTCTTGCTCTTGCACAGAAAAATTGGAAACCTGTTTTTGATAGCGTAGGTCGTAGGCCGTATATGCCGTATGCATATAATTACTCGCTCCTTTGTACCAACTTGGTTCTGTTTCCCACCTATGATTGCCAAACGGGTCTCAGGTAAGTTCAAAGAGGTGGACGATGACCGCCCAAGTGGCAGCATTGTTTTGTGCGGCGAACGCAAAGCCACTGCGCCGACCACTGCGCTGTCACAGGGCATTCCTTCCTTGGATGGGCAAGTATTTTTCAAGCCTGTCTCCTCCAATTTCGCGCACCTTACCATCATGAGCGAAAACATTGCTTCGCAGGAGTTTGATTTTTTGGCGCAGGTGAGTGCAGCATCATGCGTGGAGCAGCAACTTGGTGACATTCCGGCCGTGGTGATTGGTCCACAACATGGCCCACCGCTTGCTTGCAAGTTGTCCTGTTTAAACTACGATGAGCTGTCCAGAAATCTTGCTTTTTGGGAATCGTCCGAAACGACGTTCCGTGTGCTGCGACCCATGTGCCTCAGCCAAGCATTCAACATGTTGTTGCACCAAACGATTGCTCAATGTGCCATGTGCCATGTATGGCAGTGTTTCCATTGCTGAATGCTCAGTGGTGCTGGTCCTGGTGCTTATTCTTGTTCTCAGTCTTGTTTAGGACAGCGGCTTCAGCAGAACTGTTGGAAGATATGGCGAATGCAGGTGCGTTTGCAAGCGAACAGCGGTCATACTTTGTTGACCCTGCCCAAGAGGGTTTGGAACACTTACTGCAAATGAAATGGGCACCTTACTTGCTGCATTCGGGTTTCAAGTTTTAAAGAACCAACATTTGTTAACGCGAGTCAGTTCCGTTCAATCCACATAAGTCACTGCCTTGCCTTGCAACTTGCAACTTAGGTAACTGAAGGGCCACACTTGGATCATTTTTGGATTTCGCACTCTGGGGGCACAATCCTGGAAGTCGCACAGCACTGCAAAAGAATTTGCAGGGTCGATCTGTTCAGATTGCATCCTCCGCAGAACGCAGCGAACGCAACTTTCAACGAGTTTTCCACATTCGAGATGTTTCTGGAACTTTGTCATCGGGGGTGGTCATATGAACAAAGAAAATCATCCAGGAAAAATGATCCAATTTACACTCCTGGTGGTCAGAAACTGTGGCTCTACAACAGGTCAATCTCCAGGCACTACTTGCAGGTTCTACTGCAATCGAATTTGTTGTTTGCAGCAGGCCTGGAAGCAATCTATCACCACCAGCCATCCTCATATTACAAGGCGTTGCTGAATGTGAAGCGGGACAAGAGGAGCTTGACTAGTGTGAAACCGAGGCAACCATTGAGTTTTTACAAATTGCTGCAACAAAAGGAAAAACATGGAAAAAACAACAGAAAAGGTCAAGCTGATCAGCCAGCCAGAATGGATCTTGACACCGATGAAGTTGAAATCCAACCGTCCATACCAGGCAGGGCTAGCAGACCGTGGGGCCCAATTGAAAGTTGGCAGTTTGCATGCAATGTCGTTGCCACTGTGTGTAGCCTTTTGGTTGCAGGTCATGGCAATGGTCATGGCAATGGTCGTGGCCATGGCCCTAGTCTTGCAAAACTGCCACAGCCAAAGTCGCGTCGTGGGCGTGGTTGTGGTCGGGGTCGGGCGGCCCCACGTTTGGAGCCGGGAAGTGGGGACAAGAAGGGAAAGGAGGATGATGGTGACAGTGACAGTGAGCATGATGATGGGGTAGCAATTTCTTCCAGTGATGAAGAAAGTGGCCACAATAGTGGCAGCTCAATTTCGGAAGAGTCTGAATTCAATGCAGAATCTGCTTCGGAAGCTGAGGAATCAGGTGGTATAGCTGAGGAACAAGCCCAGCCCCAGCAAGGTGTGACAAATCCCGATGGTGAGCGGTCCAGCCGTGCCAAGCCTGTTCATCGTCTACCAGTTCCAGCAAGGGGTGCCCCGAGCTCACGGTGGAATTTGTCCACCGTGTGGGTCGGAAATATTTCGATTGTTCGGAGAGATGATCAGCGTGTGTAGGGCTCAGCTTCAAAGTCGGCTTGAAATTTGATTTGAGTAGGTACAGGTTACAGGTCCAGGTTGATTTAGTAGGGTCAGAGTCAGATATCAGAATGAAATTGTTCTTGCAGTTGCAATGCCGTGTCTATGTATTGCAACAAATCTACTGTACTTAGGTGCCATCATGGTATGTCGTGTGCCCGCTTCATTGCACACACCGGACATGCACCAAAAGTATGTCGGAGGGGCATGGTGGTCAAGAACTGGTGATCCGACGTCTTTTGCACTGGCTCCTCCAAGGTAGGGACAAGGATCGACTGGGGGGTAGACATAGGACTTAGACTGCCTTTGCTTTGTTTCCCCATTGGCATGCCTGCGGCAGGTTTCCACATCCAAAGTGTGCCGGGCGAAACTGCAGAGAACTTGCGTTGGCGACATGTGCATGAAGTGGCGCCTGTTGCTGCAACTTGCAAGTTTTGAAACGCATGCGGCATTCGTGGAGTTACTGACTGTTACTTTCTCTGCTGTATAACAAATTGCCTTTCCTACTGCTGCCTTTTAAATTGCATATTAATTCTCGGATCCCTTTCTGCTTCCAAGGAGATACCACAAGAAGAGGAGTTGCTGGGTGATCGCATCTCCTTGATTGAGCAGGTTGAATTTCAGTGCAGGGCCAGAGGCCTTTTGGGACCGCAGCCCAATGCCTGATTCCAAACAGCATAGGTCACAGCTAGTCCAATTCACGTTTCTATGTGGGGATCAGATCATTTAGACATTTGCCGATACCAGCATTGGCCGACGGACAGTCCAATTTCGAAGATCTTGTGACAAAAAGCCAAAGTGCCGCTGCGATTGCAATTCAAATCGCATTTTCCGTATAACACAAAACCACCTAAGTTTTGGGAACCTCAAAAACATGAGGGGCTTTGACACATTGAACATGTAGGGAAAAAAGGAAAGTTGGAGTTGGAACTTTATTATTTTGGACAACTCCATGCCACAAAGGGGTTTAAGTTTTGACACTTTCAAAAAATAAAGTTCCAAAAATTTTGGAACTTTATTTTGGGGAACCTCCAAAACACGAGGTGTTTTGACAATTTCAAAAATAAAGTTCCAAAAATTTTGGAACTTTATTTTGGGGAACCTCCAATACACGAGGTGTTTTGACAATTTTAAAAAATAAAGTTCCAAAAATTTTGGAACTCTATTTTGGGGAACCTCCAAAACACGAGGTGCTTTGACAATTTCAAAAATAAAGTTCCAAAAATTTTGGAACTTTATTTTGGGAACCCCGAAAACACGAGGGGTTTTGATAATTTCAAAAATAAAGTTCCAAAAATTTTGGAACTTTATTTTGGGGAACCTCCAAAACACGAGGGGTTTTGACAATTTCAAAAATAAAGTTCCAAAACATTTGGAGCTTTATTTTGGAAACATCCAGAACACGGGGTTTTGCAGCTTCAGAAGGCTCCAAGGTTTTCAACGAATTCGTTTTCTATTTGAACCGAATCTCGGATTGGTTTGGGTCTGGGTTTGGGATTTTGGCGTTCTTGCGCTGGTGCTCGGGGAGGAAAATTGTAAGATTTAGGGAAATGCAGGATTCTGTTTCTCTGCGCGTTATTGGTCCAATGCCCTGACAGATCAGAAGTGTTTGCATGTGCTGATTTCCTGATTCAAGCACCGCACAGAGCTGTTGGGACAAGCTCTGGCCAGGTAGAGCAGTAACATGTTTGTAATTCAGAGGCAACATCACGGAAAAAAAATAAAGTTCCAAAAATTTTGGAACTTTATTTAAAATTCCCATGTGCTATGTATAAAATGTGCTCTATAGACACCAAATCTAGGCTTCATACTGGAAAACATAGTCAAAAATGGCTACTTTTTGACTATGATTTCTGACATTCATCTCTGGTTTTGAGCCCAGACAGCAATTTTTATACATACTACAATGGGATTTTAAATAAAGTTCCAAAATTTTTGGAACTTTATTTTTTTCAGGAATTTTAATCCCGAAGCAAGGAATGTTAGTGTAGTGTTAGGTTTTCTGGTGTTCAATAGTTTTTGTAGAATCAATTGCAGGGACAGCAAAAGGTTGAAGCCATGGCAGACTCTTCGTCATCTAGCACAAACTCGAGCTCTCCGTTACAGCGGAGCAGCTCAACATCAAGCTCTGCTGCTCTGGATGATGGGGAAAGTCACCAGTTGCTTCCTTCAGATTCAGAGGACGAAAGCCCGAGCGATCAGAAACAGAATGCTGCACAGGTACCTGATGGAAGTGCTGACAAGGACGTGGAGGCAGAGGTTGGGTCTCCAGGAGACGAAGACGATGAAGAGATGGCAGTCGGGGCAGAAGACGAGATGACTGACAAGAACTTTATGAAGGTCACGTATGGTGTGCAGAAAAAGGTGCGCCGCGTATTATTACTGTACTATGATGAAAATCATTCGATCACGTCCATGTCATGTGATTTGACTTTTTGTGTTCGGAACAGCAAGAGAATCTTGCCCACACACAACACAACACACTTTTGGCTGTTGGCAGGTCAAAAAGTTGGGTTGGCCATATGGTCCTGCCGACTTACCGGCACTGTTTAAATGGCCTTCAGACAACGCATCCGTCTTGATGGATGTTGAAGAGTACCGTAAGTCATTCCACGAGCTCAGCAAGTACAAGATTCATATCAATGACTCCTACTCTGGAATGGGAACTGGTGGCTATGCGTTGCATTTGCAACATAAACACATGGTCAGTGACAAACTCAGTTCTTGTATCCAAACGTTTCGAAACGCAGTGATGTTTGATTTGACACACATCAGCCAGAGCGATGTTCAAAGTGCAACGCACTATGTCCAACAAACCTAGGAGCCCTCGAGAACCGGATGACTGTTGACCATTGTCCACCAGGGGTGTCTACAGTGACTAGCTGCGATGTGGATGCCACGTGCAGAAACATTCTCGGCTCCATGCACGAGGAGCCCGGTAAAAGGTTGTGAGTCGTGAGGTGAGGTGAGGTGGCTTACGATTTCGCAAGATGCTTGAAACACCAAACTCCAAACATACTTCAAATTTCAAACGCTGCTATTTTTTGGAAGGAGTACAGGCCACAGCATGTAGGCGGCGCTTTGGAAGACCGAATCAAGCCGCAAGTGCTAGCAGACTTGAAGAGATTGCGAGAGATCAAACAGAACAAAGTTTCAGCAGAGATCGAGGCTGCTGAGAGTAGCTCGCCTGCTTCATGCATGGATTGAAAAACAAGTTGCAGTTAGAAGTCAAGTTCAGTTCAGGCTCATTTTTGAAAAAAGATTTGCAATTTTAATCTTGGAATCGTTTTTCTACTAAGGAGAGACCGGCCGGCCACTACGAGCCAACGAAGTTCGTGAGATCCAGTCCAAGAATGGTGATGAGCTGTTTAGGGAATATATGAGGCGTCTCATGCGAGAGCCTTTTTCTGCAGTGCTGAAGACCAAAGCAGCATGCTATACTTGCTCCAAACGCAAGAACCCTCAGGACTGCGGGCCTGCCTGAGTGAAACTGATGACAAGTATCTTAAGTAGATGTTCATACCGATAAGTAGATGTTCAACTGATTGTGGCGCATGCTTCTGCCATTATTCTCAAAGCTAGCATCATATGCCGTCGACAGTCGACAGCCTTCAGCCTTTGTCCATATTTCACATTGCTCATTGCTCTTCAATGCATATTGCATTCAATGGCAACAGATTGGTGTGTCCGTAGTCTTGGCACTCTTGAAGTGGGATGGACTTCAGACTTATTCGACAAAGTCCAACATGAATTCTCTATGATGACATCAGCAATGATGTCTTCCGGCGCATGGTGTCATGGAACTATGGGAACTTTAGAACTCAGCATTGGCGGTGCAACAGCGAACATGGTCATGACATCTGTGCCAGTCCCTTTCACGGAGAAGAGTCACCCTGGGCCAAATTCGGACCCAAGCCGGTATGCCATCGGGTTCATGCACTCCGTTGGTCTTGTCTTCAGTGATGCAGTTTCACAGTTGCACAGCAAAGGCCAATGTCTTGGACATGGGGGGCTTTGTTCTATGGCATTCAATTTGACTTCTAGTGGCAGGTCCGTGGTTCACTTTGCGATGAGCATTCCGCCACCCTTTCCGCGCTTGTATGATTCTGTGCAACTGGATGTGGCCCAGAATCAACCCAATGTTCATGCGGCCCCCGGAGCAAATGCGAAGGAAGAAGATCAAGAACCAGACCCAGACCAGAAACAGAATGACAAGGTCAAGGAGGAACAGAATGAGGACATTACAAAAGAAGGGACCGAAGGGAAGGGTGGTGATGGAAGGACCGCCGATGTTGGTGATGACGGGAAGAGTAGTGACCAAATGGATTCCGGGTCTGAGATGAGTGACGGGTCTCGCCTTCTTCATATGATCGGCACAGCAGATGCAACGGGAGAATTTGATATTCCTCTGTCTCCCCTACTATCTCCTACGTCTCCTTACAAGTAAGGTTTGTATTGAAAAATGTGATGCTGAGGAGGGGCCTGATGGCTCTTGACGCTAAGTTGCGCCCGCCGCGCCAAAGAAAAAGTTGCGCAAAACAGAACAGTCGTGGCATTCGATGTTCACCATTCACCACTCTGTGTCAAATTTTCTGCTGCTGGACTGTTGGGAGGAGTGTCCCACCCCTTTTGGCATTGCTGTGGCTGCGCATGCAAAAGCAGAACGTTCGGGATCCTTGCCTTCATGCAGCACATCTGGCGACACCGACAAAACATTGAGCTTCAGCGTTGCCGGATCTACGTGTACCGATGTTTCAACCTACGGCCCCTTGGTTAAAATGATGTGTCAGTCACAGTCACGCTGATGTTCGATTGTTCAATGGTCAATGTTTGCTTGTGTGAGGAAATGGTTTTGGCTTTATGGGTCCCTCTGGCATTCCATTTGCCATTTGGATCTATGAGCGTCTTGCGGTGGGAGAAGCACTTTTGCTGCAGTTGCGATGCATGCAGTTCACTGACTGTTCTGAGTTCATTGTTCATCCAACAGAGTACAACCCACCCCGGTTGCAGTTGCTGTGAGGATTGTATACTCCATGAATGTGGGCCGAAGTTTCCGATGTGGGTGTTCTTTGAGTATTTGTCTGAGATGTACGACATCCATGAGCTTAAGGACGAGGACCAGACTTGCCAATTTACTGTGTGATTCATTTTGTTTGGCGCTTAACAAAGAATAAGTACATACTTACTAATCCTAATTCTAATTCTAATCCAGAAAATATTACACTCATTTACGTTTAGTCACAGCCTGTCTGCAAAGCGTCAATCGAACTATGCCAATTATGCCAGGAAGGAAAGCCATTGTTCTTATCACAGCATTTTTTCGGATGGCCAGCACATCGGCCGAGACGCTACAGTTTGCTGACTCGCAAGACACGATGCCGACTGCGAGAGAGTTGGAACACGATTTCATGTTTGTTTCGCATGCCTGCGCTGAGCGTCGCATGTTTCTACTGCGCACCGCAGGACTGGACGTCGTTTGTTTTGCATGTGTATTCTCGTCGTGAAGTATGAAATGTGAGTTTTCAACTGTCGACCGACTGTTGATTCTGTCAATTTCCAGGTTTTTTTAGTTGTCATCATCAGTCAGCACTTATTTTTCCAATGTCCATTCCACACACACACATACACCAAGCAATGACCCTAGGAGGAAGTGGAAAGAATGCGCAAGGAAGCAGCACATAAGGCTTTTAAGCCCATGGATAGCCCCTTCAAGGAATTGCTTCCAGGCCAGACGTTTTCAATTTTGAATGGCATGCGCTGCGCCGTCAACAAAAAAAGCGTTTTTGTGTAAGTTGTCCAGGAACCAAAAAAGCATGGCTTCAACAATACCAGTCTGTCAAGCGTGTGAAGAAGACAATCAATAAGTCCAAAAAGAGTTGCTTGTCAGCAAAACATGTGGACAGAACGCTGGCTGATGTCATGTGTTTGTGTGTGTGTGTTCAATGAAAACGTCTGAGGCGGCTCATCATGCGTGATGATTTGCAACTTAGATCAGAATCCAATCAGCCGCCCAGTGGTATCTTCATGGTTGCCAGCCTTGCTACGGCAAGGAACAATGTGGAGGTTGAATATTGGTGGGGGCGGTGAGGAGGAAAGATTTCTTACACCTGAAGAGTCTCGCTGCATTTCTGTTCGCTCATGGCCACTAATGCCTCATTGGCTCACGGATTCATTTTGTCGGAAGTTTGGCAATTTGCTTTTAGTGCTTAGTTTGAATGTTTGAGTTTGGTTCTGATTTTACCGAGGAACACATGCACGCCATGGGCCTTCCTCAATGGAAGGATTATGCGCATGGCAACCCCTTTCCGGTCCACACAGCAGAGCTCCCAAAAACCGTGAAAAAGAGAGTTGCAGGCAATGTTTCTCGGCCGCTCCTTAAGTTTGGAGACTTGCTTGACATTGCTTGACTGATCGTATTTCAATGCCTTGATTGTCAAAGCATATGCTACTACATCACACAACACGTCCAACGCGTGAAAGCGTATATAGAAGCCGAGGGAATGCATGCGTCGGTGATCGGATCGGCCTATGCAATGATACTTGCATTGCTCGAGATGAAATGATTTCGTCACCACCATGACTCGAATCGAAGATGGATGGGATTGCTTTTTGGAACTGATGCCAAGCAACAGCTTCCCATCTTCCAGTCCATCGGCATTTTGCCGCTTCAACAGACCTATCGACTCTAGACTCTAGACCCTGAGTCGCTCCTGTGGAATAAAAGAACTGCTGCTGAGTTTTAAAGGCGCGGTGAACAGCGATTGACGTATTGCCTCTGGAGCTTGACGACAATGGGTCACAATGGTTCATTGCCGAATGCTGATTCTGATTGATCAGATTTTTGTTTGTTGTTTACGTCAGAAGCATTTTGCTCCAAACTTTTTCTCTTAGTTGTCAGATCAGTCACTTTGATCTAGCGTGGCTGCGCTTGCCACATCTTCCATGGAGTCAGAGAGCCTTGCCATCGTGCCGGTAGGATCCGCTTGTGGTGGCACACCAGTCCCATCGCCAACAAGCCCAAAGTCTTCGATTTTTGCCAGGGCGGCTACTGATGCTGTTAGTGCAACATTCGAGCAAGAGATGGAGAATGCTGTGCATGCTATGGGGTTGTCAGGGATGCCGCAAAGTTCAAAGTCGCCATCATCCGGGCTTTTCCAAGTTAAGTGTGCCTTGCCAAAGTGTGACAAGATGATCATGCGACAGCCCAGCAAGTCCGGAACTCAGTCAAGCAACTAACCTAGCCAAGACCGAACCAAGACTAACTGTAGCTGACTAGACTGGACTGTAGAGACTCTAGACTCTAGAGACTCTAGAGCCCTAGAGTCCTAGAGCCAAGGGTTTTCAAACACAACTTCTGAGTTCCTTGAATCACCTAGGGCAACTCAACTGTGCAGTGACCACGCTACTTGCCGGGACGCTATGCTATCACAGGCCGCCAAGGCTAAGCAAGGGAAGAAGGGGAACTTGCGCACCTACTTGCTTGACATGGAGTCCAAAAATCCAGATGAATTTTGCAAGCATTTGTGCAATTTTGCTACTGCGTTGCTTGGCTTTTTGAAAAAAAAACTGACAGTGATACGCTACAGCGCAGTATCAGTGCCAACATACATAGTCACTTGTCTTTGTTGAACTTTGTTGAACTCATTGAGTGTGCAGTGTGCGGCTTTAAATTTTCTGCCTAGGTGTCCAAACCCAGGGCGTGGAAAGAGCCGGAATTTGTGGGACTATTCCCAGCTCATGAAGTTCACGACCAGTGGCGAACGAGATTCAGACGATCTGGTGAAAGAACCTATGTGCAAAGCAGATTTTATCGACCACTTTGAGAACAAAGCGCCGTCATGGCAACGCTTCTTGGAAACAAATTTGCACAAAGACATTGACAATGCTGAACTATACAGTTATACAACTCAAACTTTCATCATCCCAATCTGCTCTCCGAGGTTTGTCAAGGGACGCTGCTGAGCGAAAGTGGGCTGATATGTTTGCAGATGCCAGCGCGCGCCGAGATCAAAAGGATGCTGTGAACAGGGAAGGTCATCCAATTGGCAAGGCTCGGCGGACATGTCTTTTTATGACCGAATCAGTGAAGCATGTCATTGTGGCATCAGGTGTGGCGGTTGTGGGTTGTCGTCGGCGAGAAAGAGACAAACCAAACTTACAAGGACTGAATTTCAACGGATGTGTTTCAGTTTCATGTTTTGCTTGTTGGGGTCGGGGTCGGTGTTTTTTGGTTTCTTGTTCGGTTTGGTTTGGCGTGTGACTTGTGATTTTGAAAAGGGTGGTGCCGGTGGTGCATGCCGCACAGGACAAAGGCGTGTCGCAACGGAGCCTAGACCAGACAGCTAAACCCAGCACCAAAGATATCCAATTCCACACGGAGAAAGCAAACTCAATATTGCTTGATCTAGATGGTGATGATGAAGTGGGGCTTGTTCGCGTTCCGCGCGCTGGTGACAGTCACAGTGGTCCACATGGTGGTGGGGGCTTGAGGGTTGCTCCTCCATCACAGAGGGCAAAGGGAAAGGCCAAAGCCAAAAGCCAGAGTCGTGGGAAGGAACAGCCCGTGACCCTTTTGGCTGCCAAAGCCAGGGCATCAACGGCAAAAGAGTTTGCAGAGACATCTATCCTTTTGAAATCGGCGAAAGCTGCTGCCACAACTTTGCTGCAGGAGACTGCACCAAAGCTACTTGGTGGTGACCAGCAATGCGATGAGGATGCCTCTTTGGCATTGGTTCGCAACCGCTTGGAGCTTGTTGACCTAGCTCTGAACAGAGCTGATGGCCCAGAGGGCATTGGTGCTAGCAAGCGTTTCTTTGCCAAAGCAGTGGAAGACCCATACATCCGTGAGCTTCAGACTACTATCTTCTCCTCTGAAGACGGTGTTCTTACCATCGGGATGGCTACTAGCCAGCGAGAGACATTGATGGACTTGTAGCTCAACTGAACACAAGTTGACTTTTATTGGCTTTTGGCTTGTGGCAGCAATGTTGTTGAGCTCAACTGGCGAATGTTTGTTAGTGCGTTATATGGTTAACTTGTTATATATCATATATATATATCATATATACCATATCATTTATATATATAATTCATATATGTCATAATATCATATCATCATGAAACAAACAGAACTTGCTGGACTTTGCCTATTGTTGACTGTTAACTTGTTGACAATGTTTTTTGCTGATCTCTGACGAGGCAACCGAATGCTGCGTCTCTGGAAATGCTGGTAGAGAATCACAGGAACGCCTTGCAAGCACTTTGCAGAGAGGTTGAAGGGTGGAAGACCAACGTGGTTGCGCTTCAAAAAATGAGATCGGATGAAGAGAAAGCATTCAAGAAAGTTAAAGAGAAAGAGGCCAAAGCAGCAGAACGAAAGCTCACTCAGGAAAAGAAGAAGAAAGCAAAATTGGCAAAACAGAAAGCCGAGCGTGAGGCGCGTGAGGCTGCTGAAAAAGGAAAAGGAGAGGGAGGGGGTGATCATGATGAGGGAAAGAGAAGAAAGCGACGAACTGGTGGTCTTACTGAATTGACCGATGAAGATCCACCTGTCTTGCGGGACATGCCAAAGTTCACAGAGGCAAACATATCCATGGTTGAGACTGTGAAGGACTTCGTAAGTCAAATCGGTGCGAACCCGCTCATCGCTTGTGTTGCCCGAGTGAAGAAAGGAATGTTCAAGAAAGTGCTCACCGAATCTTTCTTGCATCACTCAAACTTGTTTGGAGTTTACATTGCGTTGCATTTGTTTGCATTTGCATTTGCATTGGCATTTCATTAATATGAATTTTGCATTCGCTTGGTTTTGCTTGTTTCTGGTACACGTGCACCAATGTAGAGTGTCAGGAACTTGGCACAGTATCGAACACCGACATTAACAACATCCAGAAGCTTCTGATGAGTGATGGCAATGAATTCTCGGATGTATGTGCCGAAAGGTTCAACGATCCATCCGACAAGGACATTCGGAAGAGTTTCTCCGCAGATGGACCTGCTGACCTACTAGCATTGGATCGGCTGATTGCAGGCAGCATTGAGCTTGAACAGAGACTAGCAAACGTGACAGAACTGCATGCAGCAATGCTTGATCGGGAATATGTTGCGACTAAGTTTCTTGGAGGAACACAAGAAAACAGTTTAAATGTTTTAAGTTTTAAGGGGTTAGAAATTGAGATTCAGTCATTTAGTCAAATTCAGTCACTCAGTCTCAGTCAGAAGAAAAGTCATTTTTTTGAGTTTGAATATTTGGTATCCCCGAGTCCCTGAGACTAATCTCACAAGTTTTCGTGATTGTTCATTTTGTGGCAATCCCAGGGTGGAGGAATCAGTTGCGAAGGGCACGGAAGATCCCGAGAAAGTTTTGAAGGAGAAGCACAAAATTTCAGGCATCACATGGACTGGGTTTCGGCAGTCCAGTTGCTACACAGGCCATTTGCCAGTCACTTTCGGAAGCATTTGCTACCAGAAGGAGGGCAACAAACTCATGTCAGTCATGGACCTGGGGGAGGCAATCGAGGGTTTGATGAAAGACGCAGAGGACAAAACGAAATTCACAAAAGATCTTGATTCTGCAAACCTCCTGCAGGACATTGTCGGGGCAGTCACAAGACAAGATTTGATTTTATGTTGTTTGCTTTGATACGCACACATACACTCTATATACAAATATATTTAGGGAGAGAGAGACGGAGGGAGAGAGGGAGAAACACACATAGATAGATAAAGTAAAGAATGTGTTGAATAATGAATAAAGTAAAAAGAAACAGAAACTCAATTTGTACAAAACTATAAACTAAACTTACAAACAACTTTGATTCCAAAGATGTCAATTGTCAATGTCCATATCAGTTTGTTTGTTCCCTGTAAGGACGGAATGGCATATCTTGAGAACTTGACGGCTGAGAAGGTTAATTCAGCTCGTTTCAACACACTGGCTCATGGCTACATTGTCCCGGGGGATATCGTATACATTCCATTCGGTACAGTCTTTTGCGAAAAGTCAGTAGGAGGCCACAATGTGTCCCTGCGTGTTTCCAGCCTTTTGATTCACAAGCACCAGTGTCCAAGCGCTGACCTTATCACAAACGCTTACCCAAAGATTCTTGGATTGTTGAGCGAGGTCATGATTTGTTTTTCTGTCTGTAGGTAGTGGGTAGCCGCTGGCAAGTACTTTCTTTTGCTTGTGTGGTTCAGTGAGCTGTTGGGTGTTTGTGTGACGCCGACGCCAAGGATTCCAATCTATGGTGTCATTCAAGACTTGATGACGGCATTTGAGGAGACACCACGAAAGCTTCCACTGCTTGAATTTCACCAAGATCCACAAGCGGAACAAAAAGTGAAGGAGGAAAAGGAGGACGATGATGACAAACCCAGAGGTTCACCGTTGCGACCAACACGATCTGCAACATCATCATCAGCATTAGCATTGAAAGAAAATGTGAATTCTGAGAATTTGAAAGCCGCTGACGGCGTTGAAGATGACCACATCGATGCTGAAAGTGAGGCTGATGATAGTGCATCAGGCGCAATGAGTGAGGCTGAGCCTGCGGGCAATATGGAGCAGGAAGAGGAGGAAAATGAAAATGATCAGAACGAGGACGAGGTCAAAGAAAATGAAGATGATGACAAGGAGCAAGAGGAGGACATGAAGCCTGAATACAATGACGATGGCAACAACAAGGACAAGGACCATCAGAAAGAGACAAAGGAAGATCGCCAAAAGGATGAGGGTGAGGTTGAGGCAGTTGCTCCTGCGGCTGTTCTGGAGACCACTACTGCTGATGAAACACTTCTTGATACAGTTCCAGCCCAAGCTTCGCAAATTCAAGCTGATCCAGAGCCGGTGATCAATCAGATTGCTCAGAAAGGTGTGGCTGAAAACACAGACACAGTCGCAGCCATTCAGGACACAATCCAGGATGAGGGCACAACTCACACTGCAGTCTCCGACGCCCAGTTGAAGGAAAGCCGTGAACCACACCAAGATGCCAAAGACAGGGATGATCAAGCAGATCAACCAAAAGAATCGGAGCCCATCAGTGCAAAGAGTTCGGCAGGAGATGGGAGCAAAAAAACAAATGCAGATGATGATGCCGTTACGCCAATCTGGCAAGCACTCAAAAAGGGTTTGCGGGAAGACAGGGTGTCTCGCTGGCATGATGTAGCGGAAGAGCAGAAGAACAAGCACCAAGATGTTCCAGCCGAGCAGCAGCACAAAGATGTTCCAGCCGAGCAGGAGCAGCAGCACAAAGATGTTCCAGCCGAGCAGCAGCACAAAGATGTTCCAGTTGAGGTCGAGGAACCCAAGACCACAGATAAGAAAGAAAAGGAAAAGAAGGACAAGAACAAGAACAAGAAGGACAAGAAGGATCACAAGGAAACGGAAAAGAAAGAGAAGAAGGATAAAAAAGAGAAGAAAGACAAGGACAAGAATGACAAGAAGGACAAGGACAAGAAGGAAAAGGACAAGAAGGACAAAGACAAAGACCATGGCAATGGTAGCAAAAGTGACAAAAAGAGAAAGGATGCTGATGCTGATGAAAATCAGCCGACGAAACATGGCAAAAGAGACACAGGCACTGATGGCAAGGCCAAGGCAAAGGCCAAAGAGAATCGACAGTCGTCGCAGCAGAGCAAGAAGCAAAGGATGGCAAGTGAGGACAATATGGATGGCACTTCTCAAGTTGACGGATCTGCATCTACCCAAGGCAACCCAGGCAATTCTTCCAGGGCCCCCAAAGGAAAGACCGCTATGGAGAAAGCCGCAGCCAAAGCAAAGGCAAAGACTGCAGCAGCAAAGCCCAAGCCGGCATGCAAGGCAAAGGCAAAGGCAAAGGCAGCGTCGACGAAGCCGGATGCCGATTCTTCGCGTGGACGTGGATGTGGACGTGGGCGAGGGCGAGGATCCAAGAAGGCAAAACTCGATGAGGCAGCAGGCGATGGCGACGGCAACGGCGGTGACAGCAAGAAAGACGACAAGGACGTCAATTAATGGATGGCTTTGCGGGATGAGGTGGTTTGGTTTTGTTTATGTATGTTTTTGGTATGGGTCTCGAGTTTCAGTATTCAGTATTCACTGTGCTTTTTAGACCCAAAAATTGTGTTCAAGTTCAGTCCAGTTTGAATTGATTCATCAGAAATCAGAAACGCTCCGAAAAGTGGTGGCTGCAAATCACATGCTGCCACTTCACGTATATCCCTTTTTACTGTCCGTTTGAAATGAGTTTTTCAACTTAGACTAAGACTCAGACTCAGACTTACAATGAATGTTTGTCACTTGTTTTCACATATCGGCGGCATTGGTTTCGACTGAGGAGCCACCAATCAAATGGGGACCAGTGAGAGAGAATGAGGTTCTGGGTGGGCCATTGGCACCTTTAGTGGTGTAGATGATGATGAGAACCTGTTTAGAGATCAGTGAAAACACGCTGATGGAACTGAATTGCCCAAGGCATTTTCGGAGGACAAATCTGCTCCAGAGATGTGCGTTACTAAGTACTAGATTCTATATATATATATACAGATACTATAAAAATAAATTCAATTATCTTTTGATTGTACCGTAACCGTACCATGTTGTTTCCAAAGGCTTCATTGTTTGTGTTTGTTGGTTCTCACCTGACTGAACTGGCAGCAGCAGTGTCAATGCGTAGCATTCAAACGCTTCAAATTTGCCGACAGGGCGTCGTTGACAATAGATACGCTTGAAATAGCGAAGGCGCTTGAAAGAGCCGGAAGAAAGGCAAGACAGTGGCAAGAGCCAGGAGAAAAATAAGTGCGCATTTTGTGGAGCCAGCCTTAGACTGTGTTCATTTTCTTTCTTGCAGCTGGTAAGACTCTCCGGGTTTCTTTTTGCAACTTGGGCATACCCCACAAAATAAAATTCCAAAATGAAACGAACTGGGGGCTATATACCCCTAGATTATGAAAATTAGCAGCCCTAATGAACCATTAGTAAAGCTTATTTTCAGTGTTGGACCAGTAATTGCCTTTTTTAGTGGCTGAATTAACCCTGGTTTATGGTAGATATATGTAGATATAACATGTTATAACTATAGTTTTCATGGTGAACTATGGTAGGTATATAGTTTTCATGGTGAACTATGGTAGATATATATATATGTGGTTAATGGTGGTTTATAAACCAACGTTCACATAACGTTTGGGGACACCGTAGAAGCCGTAGGTTATGGCTCCAAGTTATCGCCGGGGGAACTCGGAGACCACGTGGGCGGATGGCGTGGGCTGATCCCCGAAGGGGATGTAAACAGCAAGAGAATACACATAGATAGATAGATGGATGGATAGATAGATAGATAGACAGATAGATAGATCGATGGATGGATGGATAGATAGATAGATAGATTGATGATATTATATAATGAAAATTTTACCAATATGGTTTTCAAAGGGGTCTTATATAGAATGTAATCACTGATTGGTGGTTTGGAACATGTTTTTTTATGACTTTCCATATATTGGGAATGTCATCATCCCAACTGACGAACTCATATTTTTCAGAGGGGTTGAAACCACCAACCAGACATAGATAGATGGATGGATGGATGGATAGATAGACATATTTACACCCAGGTTAGAATCAGTATTTCATACGATGGGGATATTACACAAAGGAAGCGTGCGAAATATTTGATAGGATTGAAACGACTGGATGGGTACTTTAGCTACAACTGATGTTTGTTTCATTTTGCTGCCATAAATAAATGGGGATATATTAGTAGCATAGTTTTTTGCAGGCGACCATTTAAGATTGGCCATGATATGGTGATAGCGAAAAACATGAGAAAACCAATGTAAACCTGCAATTTTTTACTGGTCTGGTCGGAATTAGATGGGTTTTGTCCCAGATTAAGAATGGTATCACCAACAAAATAGGGAGATGAGGACTGGTTCGCTTTGAAAATTATTTGTTGTTTACATTTCATTGAGCAGACTGTTTCTGGCAGTTTGCTTGCGTTTGAGGAGTGCTATTTTCCAAGAGAGCGGGATGATAATTTGCGCTAGTCCATGGAACAAGACACGAAGATGATCTAACAGCTGTCCTCCACTTAGCAGTTACCCCGATACCAAGCATCATAGTGAATTCGCGAAGCGTCGTTCGAATTCATGCTTGGTATCCCCATGAAGATCCCCGTTGTACCACCATTTTCGGCATGGATTCGTCAACCAAAATGCGGATATGATCAAACTGTTCGGTTTGGTTCAGTGTAATTGATTCAGGTAACCAAGTGGGTTACCCACATACAACTGGGTTTAATATGGTTTAATCATATACACACAGAGACACGTAAAAAAATGGGTGATGTTACGGTTAACAACCACTTGCAGCCGGATGCACATCCAAGTTCTCATCAGGTCCGAGAATAGCGCAGCCCCTGCAGGCGCCCAAATGACTTGAGTCGATGATGTTTTCCATGTTTCCCAGACAATCGACTGACTATGTGGGTAAAACAATACCATTTTTACCACCCATTTTCCTGGGAATGTTAAACATACCACCTGTGGAAATGGTGATGACTGGGGGATGGTTTCTGACATTGTTTTACCAACATTATATATATATATATAATATATATATATATATGTTATGGATGCGATTTTTTGGGGGTTCCTCAATTAAATCCAAGGACATCATTCCAAACATCGTCTCGGTGGTCCTTCCCCCTTTTCTCGGGGATTTCCCCATTGGTTACCCTCTGGTAATGACTAACAGTTTGCGACATAGAAAATGACCCATTGAAATAGTGAGTTTTCCCTTTAAACATGGTGATGTTCAATAGTTATGTTAGTTTACCAGAGGGTAACCCATTATTTAAGGGGAACCTATGGTTTTTTTGGACTGGCCACCGTAAGCAAGTCCAAGTTATCTTTTTAAGTATATACACGGGGTTCGTCCCAAAATTCGGAGGAACCCCAGCATTTTTATAGATGATTACTGTAATAATCATGTTCCTTATTGCTAGTAGATACAGTGTCAATTTTCGAGTTATAGCCCATGCTTGGACCAAAGCCACATCAAGACTTGGGGGTCGTCTCAAGCGCAGCATTTTCTGGCGCGCCTCTTGTTTTACGAGTGGAACCGTGATTTCCCTTACTTATACAATGTGAGGCACCACAGCTAGGTTTGTTGGTGTATAACCCCTGTCAACTGATTACTTCGATGTACGGTATCTACCATGAATCCAGTCGTCAAGCTAGTCAAAAGTCAACTTTGCCAACTTGGGGGTACCACATTGATTCATAACTGGTTGGTGGTTTGGAACATGTTTTTTCCATATATTGGGAATATATAATCATATCCCAACTGACGAACTCATATTTTTCAGAGGGGTAGGTATACCACCAACCAGATATGTAACTAAGTATGATAATCAATGGGATTAAAACCATATTAAACCACACTAACCATACTAACCATCTAAAAAGCCTGTGATTCATAGATTGAAATCTGGTTTGCTAACCCAGTGTCCCCCAAAAGGTGGACCTTGGGGCACCACCAATTGAAATCCCCTTGGGAAATCGTGGTCAATGATAAGCTAGGATACTCTCAACTACTAGAGGGTCTAACATGGTCCACCTAGGGTCCATTTTCCAAAAGGTCTGACATGCCTTGAATTCAGTTTAGACCCTATCCCGATACCATGTCAGACCCTTGGAAGCAGAGAAGGAAATTCAGTCTAGACCTTTTGGACTAAGTCATACAGAACTTCATGTTAGACCCTGTGAAGGGACGTAAAGGATGAAAAATCATTCAGAACATGTGGCTGTCTTAAGAGAAAAGACATCGCTGGTGAAAATTGTTGCAACTTCCATTTTGCCACCTTGCCATCTGGGAGTTGGACCACTAGAATCTGAAGGCTTCCCATCACCTGAAGTTGGGGCGTGCATTACATGTGAGGGTCTGACATGG
>Ga0126342_10002232_pt1 | contig 29689 bp, 26 predicted proteins | sample Cyp1metagenome_FD_92528 | JGI IMG/M metagenome (GOLD analysis project Ga0126342, IMG submission 92528) | Coral microbial communities from Lord Howe Island, Old Settlement Bay, Australia - Cyphastrea 1 metagenome | ecosystem: Host-associated > Invertebrates > Cnidaria > Coral ...
CCAACCATCTTTCGGTCAATCAGTGGATTCGCTCTGCCATCCGTGATTCACAACAACCAACGTCTCCTATAGGTTTCCTATTCTGAAACTTCCGCCACCGCCTTGTGCGGTACTACTGGTAATGATAATGATAATGAGATGTGAAATTTCTGGTTCACTGATTTGTCATGATATTGACATGGTCAATCTTTGATAGTCCACACACAAAAAATGAAAAATTTAAGGATTAACCTATCCATCCAGTCGGTTGGGGAGGTTAAAAAATGACTGATATTAATATCTATATCAACTATAACTCTATCTATAACTCATAATTATAGATGATATATAGAATATATTCATATGTATATATATATATATATATATTTCTATATATATATAATATCAGCAATATTCAGTAATATAAACAAGATGATATCATCAATCAGCCATCAATCTGTGTAACTGTTAAACTCCATCCCATTAGAGATCGCCCAAGGGCGGGCACCGCCTTAAGAATCGCACGCGAGCAGTGGACCCCAAACTAGGCCCTGGCACAGCTAAGGTATCAGAAACCAATTGGTAACCATGGAATAATGGTGGATTTAGGGGATTTTAAACATAGCACATATAGCTATATCCCGTATCTATCTATCTATCTGTCTGTCTGTCTGTCTATCTATCTATCTGCAGATAAAGACTGTGGAAGAAACTGGCATGTATATATACATATATATATATACATATTAATATATTAATATACATCATAGATAACCATTGAAACAACATTCAGAAAGGGATGGTTTCCGACGGGATGAGACCAGCAATTGGTTGGTGGTTGACCTACGTCTCTGAAAAAATGATGGAGTAAAAGTCAGTTGGGATGATGACATTCCCAATACATGAAACAATAAAATTCATGTTCCAAAGCACCAACCAGTAATATATATATATATATATAGTGTGTGTGTGTATATAATATGTGTATATAGTATGTATATATATATATGATGTATATGCATGTCTATGTATATATGGAGGTTTCCTAAAATGGGTGGTCCCCAGTCGTTACCAGGAAATCCACGGCCGTCACGGCACCTTCAGCCTCGTCCTCGGCATCGTCCTGGTTGGTGATGATGATCTGTTTACATTTCCATTGGAAAAAAAAATGTGAAAATATGACATCCCATGTGTGAAATGGAAAATAAAACATGTTCCAAACCACCAACCAGAAAATGGTAGCCATCATCATTGGATAATTTTACATATCCATCATTGGAACAAATTTTGTAGAACTGGTTGGTGGTTTTAACATGTTTTAACCATCTTGAAAAATATGAGTTCGTCAATGTGAAAATATGACAGCCCATGTATGAAATGGAAAATAAAACATGTTCCAAACCACCAACCAGAAAATGATAGCCATCATCATTGGATAATTTTACATATCCATCATTGGAACAAATTTTGTAAAACTGGTTGGTGGTTTTAACATGTTTTAGCCATCTTGAAAAATATGAGTTCGTCAATGTGAAAATATGACATCCCATGTATGAAATGGAAAATAAAACATGTTCCAAACCACCAACCAGAAAATGATAGCCATCATCATTGGATAATGTAAAAACATCCTGGTAACATGGTTTCTGTTGACATTTCGAGGATGGGTACTAATATCTTGAGGGAACCCACTAATCATCTATGATTCATTGTAGTTTACAATGACTTTAGGAAACGAAATAATTTCCTACAATCAATAACTTTCCAAGATACTTAGATGATAGTTTCATCTAATGGGTCACTGAATGGTTGCTGTTTACTTCTGGAATCACAGTGGGAATGTTATAGCCACAAGGTGAGGCCTCCGATAATTTGTAACCCAGATGCGAACCATGGTGCTGGAATATGCACACCTACATAAAAACCCCATATTTATAACCTAGTTTTGTAGGTGTGCATATTCCAGCACCATGGTTCGCATCTGGGTTATAAATTGACTTATATAGTTCTCATGGTTAACTGTTGCCTGGGGATGCAATGAACTAACCAACCCCCAGCCTCCGGTGTCACACGGGGCTGTGAAATCCCCTAGCCATGGAGCTTTCTGGGAAAATCCTTAAATCGGGAGGATAGGAAAGTTGGACACCTGGAAATTATGGGGGGAAAATAAGGGGAAAGATCATCTATCATAGTCATAATCTATCACATCCTGAGAACATATGTTTTTTTTGGGGGGGGAACCCTGTAGCTATTTCGTGGGATACTGTCAAAAATATCTCATCAAAATTGCCCCCAAAAAAACATGTACAGCAACCTGCCAAACATCACCAAACCAAAAATTGCACAATTTCGGTGGTTCGCAATCAGAAACAGCTTACGCATCGTGATATACGCGACCCAAGTCACTGCGGTCGGCTGATGGCTCTTACTATGCTCCTCTGGAGCTGCACCTTGCGGTGGGGAATGGTGATGGGCCCCGCTAGAGAGGCTTCCTGGTCAGCAAAATGTGGTAAAGCCAATGAGAAACTTTCAAGTCGGGATGTTTCTACAAGCCATTCTGGTAAAATTGGAGAGGGTTTCTTTCTCAAAGAGTTTATTGTTGGCTTCGCCCATGAGAATCATGAGAATGCTTCACAAAAATAAACAATATTGGTAGTCTATAAAAAGTAATGAGCATAACAATTTGATACAGTTTGTGTGATTCCAACACCCAACCAGCACGTTTGCTGATAGGACTTCCCGGAATGCTGATCATCCTAGGACTGTGTCCCTTTGGGGGGCCCTTTCGCGGGCCATCTCCGAACTGATTGGCGATTTTTTTTCCGGGAATTGACCCTTTGTTGATCCGTTGAAAACAGCCTCCTTCAAGTACAGTCCGGTGGAAGCAACCGGCCAAAACAAGCACTGTCTGAATCGTTGGTTGAGACATTTCACAAGAGAATCATCCCAGAAAGGGCTGAAAACTGTGGCTATAGGATGCTATAGGTCCAAAATCTCAAGAATGACCAAACCTTGTAATTCCATGCACTCACAGGCTCCAAATCTAAAAAAAACAGCTGTTCAAGTCTGTTCACACCATGCGAGAGCTATATGTGCCATGGTCAAAACATGGTATGCTTATCATCCATCATATCCATCCCATATTGGAAATCTTTATAATTTATAATGGGTATATAAAACTTTAATAATATTTATTAATCCCTATGGATAATGGGTAAATGAAACATTAATAATACTTATAATGGGTATATTAAACATTAATAATGATAATACATTAATAATATTGATTAATCATTATTAATAGGCGGATGACCATCCCTATGGAACAACATATCATGTCTTGACCGTGGTGTCTGTATCTCCGAGTGGCTCCTGCCAAGCTGTGTAATTCCTGACGTTGGAAAGCGCAACGTCAACAGCGTGGGGGATCCACCCGGGGGTTGATGTCCGGAAGGATGGAATTCTCACCCAGAATTTTCCAAAAGGAAGGGAAGTTGCAATGTTCGAATGAATCAAGATATGATAAGATATGCATCAAACTCGGACACCCCAATGGGATAGATATGATGGATGATGGATTGTCACTCGATGACGTATCTTCTTAAACTCCACCACGGTACTGGACTGATGTCAATCGATCACAGACTCTCGGAGGTGAGACAGGATCTGAATCGCTCCCATTCGGATGTGACGGATGTGATGAGGGATGTCATAGAAAATCGGACCCAAATCAGAAATGTCTGACCGGATTTGAGGGTACCCAGGGTACCCGGGTACCCGACTTTCCCCGAAAATTTGGAGCCGTTCCCATTTGAACCACTTCAGCGATCCTGGATTCAAGCGCTTCTAGCCATGGACCTTGCAGTTTCACAAGCTGGTTATGGAATCTTTATCACCTGTGGCACTTCTGATTGGTCATAGTGTTATCCGATATATCCTTTGTTGAGATCTGAATATCACTGAGTTCTGAAGAAGTTATATGACAACTTTCATGACAACTGAGCCATGACATCATCCACAATCCCATGCTATGAGTTGGTTAATTGCTATTCCTGTGGTATCAACCAACATCACTGGTGTGTTTTTCTTGGCGCAAATTAGATCCACTCAGTGATCAGTCGCCCTGGCCAGCCGACCCTTGGCACATGTATCCACTCCCGAAACTGGCGCCGCGCGAAACTTCGCCCAGCATCTAACAAGTTGTTTCGTCGAAGCCTGAAGCGAACGTGCTTGGACCACCATCCTGCAGAAGGTGGGTGCACTGATATGCAATGATCAAAAGTGATACCCTCTGGTAATGACAAACAGTTTGCTATTGAAAATGGCCATAGAAATAGTGGATTTTCCCATTAAACATGGTGATTTTCCATAGTTATGTGATAGTTTACCAGAGGGTACATCAGGATAAATCCACTCACGAAGCACAGGCCTTGAAGGTTTCGTATACAGTCATTTGTCGAAAAAAAAAAAGTCCAATATCATCCAATATCATGAGTTTGGGTTTCCAGTCTTCTGGGCCCTGGTATCGAATGTGGCTTAAGCATGCTGAAGCTTCCCATCTCCTTGTTGGCAGCATTTCACGCGGGGATTCCCCAAGTTTCAACAAGCGATTTTTCCAACACAGCTAGTGACCCATCCCCATCTCCTCATCGTTTGAGCCAGGATTTTGAGCTACCCTCTGGTAACCTGGTAAACTAACATAGCTATGGAAAATCACCATGTTTAATGGGAAAATCCACTATAAATGGTCATTTTCAACAGCTATGTTAGTTTACCAGAGGGTATACCTTCAAAACATCTGGTGCCTCTGATGAAAACCCATCATACCTGGACCACTTAGCTGGACCACTTAGTCTCACAGCCGAGCCGATCTCGGCTCGGTCCTGAAGACACGGCCCGAGGCGCACCGGCATGGAACGCGCTTCGTCCAATTGGGTTTGGTTAAGACATCTTTCCCATTTCGCGGATATTTATATATGATTTTTTTTGTATATCCATTGATGGGTGAAAAGTATGAAGTGGTTGGACATGTGGTTGGGTCCAGGGTGAAAAATGTAGGGGACAAAATCACCAAGTCTGGGCTGAACGGTGTCAAACCTTCGTCCCTGTTCAACTTTCTATCTGTTTTTATCTTTGTATCTGTGTTTGCGGGAATCACTATATGTCTGGTAAACCTACGATTTGTTTTTCGTTGTCAAACATCCTGAAAAGAGTCTCAGAACTTGGCTAACATAAACACCCAAAGCATGCTACGGCCAACATCTCGCGGGTTCGTAGGCCCTCACCGTGGCTTTGAGCGTCTAGAAGCTATGAGCAGATCGCCGACAGCAGACCGTCGTCGGCCGGAGAAGGGTGTGGATGTGTCTTGCCCCTGGGGTGGGCTCATACAAGCTCTTTTTAAGTCCAAGTTTAAAATCCTTAGGAACTTTCAATCAACGGATCCGTTAAACTTGTCCTTTGCACATGTGTCAAAGTACCATTTTTCTAAGCCATTGGGCTCGGTGGGACCTTTCAACTTTCAAGCATCCTTCCCATATGCTCCATGTGTATTACATACCAAACATGCACCCGAAAAATGACCAAACATGAGGGAAAACATACCATTCATGGGAGCATATAGGATTGTTCCCTTGAGGAGTGGGAAGATACTGAGACCTGTGAAAACTTGTGTATTGCTGAGAAACGTCTCCTTGATATGTCCTCGCGTTTTCAAGATGGACCAAGTCTATGTTTCCCTAGCCTTCAACCCTTCAACGACCCCAAGTCGTACGTTTTACACATATTGGTAAAATACTATCGATATGCATGTAAACACATTCTGCACAAAGACGGATTCAAAAAACAATCAGACTCCGCACCCGCACCCGTTCTTCTCAATGTCCCATATGTCCCATAGGTGATGAAATTTCCATGAAATCCCAAGAATTCCACAAAAAATATCATCCCATATGGAAATTTAATCCATATCATCCATTATCATCCCATATAGATATTTCCATATATTTCCATTAAATCCCATCCCAAGAATTTAATCCCAGGGAATTTATATGGGATATTTCCATTTAAATGGGATAATTCCACATTATTTGGGATATTTCCATTAAATCCCATTCAACCATATTCAACCCATATCCCATCCCAGTTGGTGAAATGAGTTTCATCCCATCCCACACGGCCCAGCCGAGCCCAAAACCCCTTCGACCTCTCGTTGGACCCTCGCGAGATGTCGTAGCAAAAGCTCTGGAACTGGCCGTGCAGTGGACTCCTGGAAACACATAAAGGTACCGGTTGAAGGTGAGATCAATGAGCTGAATCTGAGAATTTCAGGGGATTTCTATAGTATTTCTATGGGTTTAAGATGATCTAAGTCTAGCAAAAATTAGCAACATATAGCATTTTTTTAGTGAGAGTTAATGAGATTTAACCAACCACTATATATATACCCTCTGGTTATTTAACATAGCCATGGAAAATGGCCCATTTATAGATGATTTTCCCATTAAAACCTCCATTTATAAGGGATTTTCCATGGCTATGTTAAATAGCCAGATGGTATATATATATATATACATACATATTTAGATGTAGATAGTAATATGGAAAATGCCCTCCCTTGCGACCGTGGCAAGCTGGAGAATCCCCGAACGTTCGGAGATTTTGAATCCAGCTCGCCGACTATGAAATAACCCAAGGGTACTATGGGATATGATGGAATATGTATATATTATATATATATTAATAGCCATCATATATGTTAATATGATTTAATATGGATATATATATATTATATTATAGCCTATGGAATATAATCATATCACAAACAGTTATGATTTCGCTTTGTCTGAAATAGGGTTCCCGCCAAAATCCAGTGGTTCAGCATCATTGTTCACATCAAAAATGTGTGTGTTACTTTTTCCCTGAGTATATGTTTGGACAAAATCATTTGTAGCCCAAGATGGGTAAATAATGGTAGATATTCATACATATGCTTAATAAGCTGAGATTTGTTACTGTGTACAAAAAGACGATGCTTGTTGAAGCTGAACACTTGCTGCGATCTAGGTATGGGTCAAGCTAGCCAAGCGGTTGGAACATCTTGGGTATGTAATGGTATGTACTAATGGTTTGCTCAAGATGCTCAACAGGGGAGAATCTGAACTGGCCATCAAATTAACTGATGAGATTTTGGGCTCCCCTATTCCTCTCTGGACAGTCCTCCATCTCAATTCTAGCCATGACTTCCTGCAGCCTCAGGGTATGCAACGAAGTTTCTAGGCTCGAATGCTCCACCGGGGCGAAACCTGTAGCCTGCCATCATGTTCCGATCACTAGGGGCTGAAACATGAGATGGTTCCAACTACCATGGTTGCATGTATGTGTATGTCTATATATAATCATATATATATATGAATGAGTAGTTTGTATAAATACATAGAAATATACAGCAGGTAAGGCCAATCTTGGATACCCTGCCAAGCTGAGTTAATCTTTGCAGATGGACATAGCATTCGGATGTAATAGGCTGATTGGGGGGACATCTGCAAAAGACCACCATCGTCTTACATTCCAAATTTGCAGACGATGGTGCGTCCCAACTAGAAAGTGGAATTCACCATATGCAACTAGGGTATATCCCACATACAACTGGACGATCAATGGTTGTCATAAAGGTTATTACATGTTGCACAACTCACTTACTAACTGGGATGCACATCCGAAAATAAAGCTTTCCTGCAAGTGATTCCTCTATGGGAAATGTACCCCTGGCCTCTCTATCCAGGCAGGAGCAAAGAGTCATTGCCATCAATGTGGTGAGCCAAAAACTCTTGTGCGATTAAACGCACACATAATATGTATATATATATAATAATAATATAATTATATATATGTATGTATAATATACGGAATAGGGATCCATCAATGGTCAAACTAAGTCACACAAGCTTGTCATCGACCAGTCACGTGACTATCGATAAACAAACAAAAAAACGTCGCGTGTTCCACGAAACATGCACTGCCTTCATGGGAACATATCTCGACCATCACCATGTTCACGTGGTTCAAATACCCCAATGAAATGGAGAAATGATGCCAACCTACTCCATTGATGCCAACTCAAATTTTCTAAATACTAAAATGACTCCATTCAAGAATAAATGTGGAGATTGCTAACATTGGAATAACCATTAGAATATACTAATGCTAGCTTTACTAATGACAAAGATGTTAGCATTAGTAAATCAACTATTATTATGTTATTGTGAGCATCCAAACTTGACCATTGTTTCTAAAGCTGTCTTTAGCATCTTATGCCAAGGGATTCCGACAGAGTCCTTACGCGCAACATGTTTGCATGTTGCAACACCATGTTAAGATTATAATTCCTATACAGCAACCCCAAAATAGATAGAACATATGAAAATGATAGAAAATACCCTGGAAACCAGGAAATACCAGACGAATATAATATAATCTATACCATCCTGGAAACATGTTTCTTGTTGTTAAGTTCACTTACTAACCATAATTCTACGGTGAGGCCTCTGTCGCTATTTTTTTTCCGACCTAGTCACGTAGTCGCAAGCTGAAACATCTCCGTGGCATCCCAGTCTACTCGTTGCCTCCATATTGTCATATTAAACCCGTCACAACTAGGGGTAAAACAAAGTCATAAACCAGCCATGACTGGGAATGGTAAGTTTATACCACCTATCAAAATGGTGATGACTGGGGGATGGTTCATTGTTGTTTTACCCACATTACTTGGATTGATTTGCTCTTTTGGAACCAAAAACAAATAGGATGACATATTCCCTATAGATTCCCCATAAAAGTGGAATTCCTATTTGGGAAAGTTTATTATTGTTTTACCCACATTATCGGTTTTTGATGGCTCACCTGACATTTTACCTTGCCGTTACGTCACGTCATGTGCTTGGAAACGCATCGCGGCATTCGCCAGGGTCGATGTGCTGCCTGTGCCCGCTGGAAATCAAACCGAATTGATGCAGATATGATATGGTATGATATGATATGATAGATATATATGTGTATATCTTATATAGGATGGAGAATTATTTTGGGAAATTCCCAAAACGCAGAAAAAATAATCCCCCAAAAAATGACCCTCCTATTATATATATAATCATATTTAGTTGTATTATATACATGGTATGATATGATATGGTATGATATCTATTCATATTTATATATTATATTATTATATAAGTATTTGTTTATATTACACATACTACATAGCAGCTTCCAATCTTCTGTTGGTAAATCCCTAATTTTGCTGCTTCGGTCCCAACAACCATTTAACCATGACTTTCTCACCCTTGACACGGGCTCAGTCCCAATCCGACGACACGCAAAGCTTGGTGAGGTGACCTCCTTTCTGAAAGCCATGGTTACAACATGTAGCCATGGCGTCTAAAAAATAATGGTCACAAAAAACACAAAAATCCGCCGAAAAAGGTTGAAGCCAATTGAATGGTTGAAAATTGATTCTATCGTGATTCTGGTAGCTTACCTAGCCCTTCTTCATGGTGAGACTGGCTTCCTGGGATATGAGTATGTTCCCCTTTCATCGAAATGGCTCCAAACTAACTAATCCAAGCAAATCAACCACTAACCAAAGTTTCTAATTGGTTCTTGCATGATTTATGGCTTTCATTTGGTTTTGCATTGCCTCACGTCTTTTAGGTGATATCACAAGGAGGTGCCTGCAGCTACAAGTCGCTGTAGCGCCACACACTTTTTCTGGTTGGTGGTTGACCTACCCCTCTGAAAAATATGACAGTCAGTTGGGATTATTATTCCCAATATATGGAAAAAAAAAACATGTCCAAACCACCAACCAGGCATACCTTGCTTGTTTTTTTTTAATGTTTTGTTTGCTTCCCAAAGAACAAATGCGCCTCACACGCTATCTGCATGGCGATCTCAGTCACCACATCTCCGCTTGGCAGATCTGCCAGCAACTTGAGACACCTGCGCCATGGCGGATCTCAAAGATGGGAATATCAACCGAGAATTGTCTGTGGTAAACCAAAAAAACAACGATCCCCACTCATATGGGGATGGGTCAAAACCCTGGTACCCCTGTAGTTCACATCAAAATAGCTGGTAAATGGATGTTCATCCCCCTAAAAATGGTATTAATAGGTATTGATCCATACCCATATTTATGACCTCCAAAATTTGGTTGGTGAATGGGGACGGTTTGCCATTGGGTCTACCGGCAGTTTACCACATTTTGATGCTAGTTGTGCTGATTTTGAACTCATTTGACTCCCTTGATATATGGGCTTTGGGGCTGTTAATACCGCTTGTCTTGTGTGACTTTCCGAGCTAGGAAGGACCAACAAGCGACAAACATTGGGTATTTTGATTAGGCAAACTGTAATGAAAAAGAATGATTTACCACGTGTTTTTCTCTATGTAACAAGAAGAACATCGAGACATTTCCATAATGGGAATACAGCATCTGTAGCCATGGGAAAATTATGATTAACATTGATTAAGCGATGGATTTGGGTGGCTTCCCCCCAAGCTTTCATCTTCTGCTCTGCGTTTCTGGTCCAATGTTGGATGGGTCAACTTGGTCAGATCATGGCATGGCATTGCCCAGTAACCGGGGTATATCTGGTGTAGCAGGAAAAAACAATATGTCAATGATGGAGATGTTTTTCTGAATCATGTGGTTTAAAAACAGCACAATCTTTTCGGAAACAAAAACTCATGGTCCACTGAATTTCAAGCACTGTTGGATGGTGAAGTCTCGACACGCCTTGTTTTGCCTAAGACTGGTGGTGACGGGGGTGGCAGCTACACAGCGGGCCTTTGCCAGAAGTGACAGGTGGCCAGGCTCTGTGCAGCTGCGTTGTAACCATGACGTGTGGCGCCGGAAGCGAAGTGCCTGGAAAAGCGCCGGAAAGGAGTCGACGACGTAGGAGAAATGGTGGTTTAATCACAGAAAAATTGAGATTTTATGGTGATTTTCTGTGATCAAATGAATTAAATGGTGATTTTCTGGTGATTCAATGTGACAATTCCAGGCGATGTTTGCTGAAGATTTTGGGGATCTAACGAGGTGGTGGTGATTTTAGTGGTGATTTTACGGTGATTTATGGTGTGATTTTCCATGTTGAGTCCATGTGATTTAATTTATGGACTTTCTGTGGGGATTTTTTTAGAGCTGTCATGGTGATTTTTCATGATGATCCTATGGATTTTATATACCCTCTGGTTATTTAACATAGCCATGGAAAATCACCATTTATAATAGGTAAACCATCTATAAATAGGCCATTTTCCATGGCTATGTTAAATAACCAGAGGGTCTATGTTTTATGTGACTTAATGGGACATAAAAATGTTATGTCACTTAGCTTGTTTTGAACGATGTCGATGATATGATGATTCGCAATTTCATGGTGATTTTATGATGATGAACTGGGTGATTCTATTGTGATTGTACGGCACATCTACGGTGATTTTATCGGTGTATGCGTGCATGTACCAACGCCACAGTGTTGATTTTTTTGTTTATGGTTTTGATTGCTCTGATGTTCATGGATATTCTCGATGTGTTCCATGTTTTTCACGCTTTCCTGAAGTTGAGTCCCAGACATGCTGAAAGTGAGTTTTGATTTTCGGATGGGACCTAAGGTATAATAACAATAAATAACAATAAACCATCCATAAACCATCCATAAACCATCCATAAACCATCCATAAACCATCTATCCCCTGTCTGAAATGTCGCCAGTCATCGATGAGCCTTTTTCGGTTTTCGGTTCCGCAATGGCGGTAGGGGCCATAGCATTATCATCCAGTACCATGCAAAACAAGACGTTTTTCATACAAGACAGCACCTGAAATATCAAAGATTCATAAAGATTCCATATGAATCCTCCCGTGTTGCCGATAAGTTGCCAATTGCACCTTGGGAAATGAAGTGGTCCAGAGTTTTACGAATCTCAAGACCAAAAGACGCTAAAGCCGAAGCCCCTGGAAAAGTGTTGTTTAGCAGGGTTGCTCCCTGCAGATACATGGAAAAAGTTGTGCCATCCATCCCTTAAATGGGAATTTACAATGGGTATAAAATATTATATATAATGGTATATAAATCCTTAGTTTTCCCTGGTGATGGAGTGATGACCATCCCTTATGGTAAAACAACCCATGGTTTGACCCTGGCACAACATCTTCCATCCGATTGGGGCGAGTTCCATGAAGCCACTTCCCACAGCCCCACATGAACCCAGTCGCAAGGCGAGTTCCCAGGACGTTCCTTGCTTGCACGCGTTCACGGCGGCATTACCTGGACGACTTGGTCGCGCGTTTCTCGATGGTAGCAACGTTGGACTCCCCTGACATGTGAAAAGGTCATTGGGGACCATCATCCTAAAGATTTGAATATCATTGAGACATGTCGACATATATCAAAGCACCACCAAACAATCGTGTATAAATTTGGGTCCGTCAAAATCCCTCAAAATGAGTGAAACATCTGTCAAGGATGCTACATAAAAAACAAAACACATATTAGAAAAACACAACACGTCATAGGTTTATAACTTATAACCGTTCAATCCATTGCGGGTCGCGATATATTTGCTATCACAGAAAAAACAACCTATCTGATACTTGCTCCGAAAAAGGGCCTAAAATGAAATCGATAGAAAAAAAACACCTGCATGGGGCTTGAGAGACCAGCCCATCCCATTGCATAAAACATGGTATTCGAATGTATTTGACACCTCCCTGCGCAGTACGGGATCCCTTTCCGATGAAATCGTTCAACTTTTGGAGACAAAACATACACTGATCATCACTGATCAACATTTTTCCTATTACCGTTTGGTTATTTAACATAGCCATGGAAAATCCCCATCTTTAATAGGTAAACCATCTATAAATGGGCCATTTTCCATGGCTACGTTAAATAACCAGAGGGTATAAATAACCAGAGGGTATAAACCAAAATGGCCAAAGCTAAATGGCCTCATTTCCGGGCAACCCCGACGCCCTGGGACCAGTGGGACAAGGGGCAGGCAATGGCATCGACTGGCCCTTGGAAACTTGTCATCAACGACAGTGCTGAATGCCACTGACTGCCCTTCTCCTTGGAAAGATGGCCAGCGTGTCTGGGCTTGAATATTTGGTCAATCTACTGTAGGTTTAAGATAGATGAATATACCCTCTGGTTATTTAACGTAGCCATGGAAAATTGCCCATTTATAGATGGTTTACCTATTAAAAATTGGGATTTTCCATGGCTATGTTAAATAACCAAATGGTAGATGAATATACATCCACTAATATTTATACCTGATGTCATTGTAGGTACAATATAATACAAACATATTGCAGACAACATTACACAACTACAAGGTGGTGCCCCCCAGTAAAATCTTTGTTGGTTCATGTTTACACAGCTAACCAGTTCGATATATCTTTCGCGAGGTTATTTGCACCAAGTTATCAAACGAAATAGGGTACCACCTTGTAGGTAAAGTTGGTTAATAACTAAATACATTTACTATTATATGATTATGGTAGATGTATCAAGATCTATAAACTTATAGCTCGGGGGCCCACATTGAAGGAGAAATTGGTCAAGTCTTTTGTTGCCCACGCTCCCCCGAAACAAATGTACGTTGTATCATTGTTACCTTGCTACCTGGTCATTGCATGCGGCAGTATCTATACATTCCCTGTGTAAGACCTCAATACTACCTATAATGTGGTTGGGAAAGTCTTATTCGCTCCACAGAGCTCCTTATTTAAGAAAGGGAATATGGATACCCATAGCTCTCAACCGTTCCCTCTATTCACCACTGGATACATATCAAGCATCATATTGTATGGGCATGGCATATATCTTATAACCATATTAGCGATGTTCGCCCATATATAAATCCATACCTGTAGTATGCCATATTATAACCATACAAACCCATATTATAACCATTAATTAACTCATACAACAACCAAATAAACCATAATAAACCCATGTTGACACCATATTGACCCACATTAAATCATTAAACATCACCATATTGGCTCAGATTAACCATTTTCGGTGGCAAAAACCCGAACCCCCGCATCTCCGAGTCCGGTCGCACGATGTCGCGTCCGGTCGCGACCAAGTCACCAACGCGCTCAAGGCCGCACTCAGCATGACGACGTTGACCTCGCGTTGATTTCCGCAGCAAAAACGGCGGTTGCTGTCAATACCCATAGATGCAATTAGGTGGTAATATATGGTAATATGATGTAAGATGGGTGAATAAAAGAGGCACAACGAATCATAAAACCACATATATTGGATGGTAACATATAATGAAGATGGTCTGGTTGGTCACATAATGGTAATAAAAGATGATCCTTAAACAAATATCATCCAAAGCCCCTGCTGCGGCTACAATGAACATCAATGTTGCCAGGAGAAACTTGCCAAAAACCATCCAAAAATGTAGATTCTAGATGTTCTGCCCAGTAAACACCCCTGCACCATGTTCCGCCAAGTAGCTTGGATCTGCCATCCTTTTGCATCTTGCATCAATTGCAAGGCATGTTGCCAGCGACCTCCTGTGGGTTTTTGGACATAAACAAATGGGGCATCATATAGAGATAATATCATGTTATTTCATTTTAGGTCTATATGAAATCTGATATGAAATATCCCTAAAGATCCCTAGATATTTCATTTTGTTTACTTCATTTTAGATCTATATATAGGGATAGTGCAAGTAGTGGATGGTTGGTATTAATCTAATATGGAGGATAACATAGGATGACTACTATTTGACAAGCTACAGTACTTTGGTATTGCATGATAATCCCACTGTTGTCCTCATTATCCATTTGTTTAAACCTTTATGATACTTTATGAAATTATTTGTCTTGTTAATTAATTGGATTATAATCCCCTAGAATTCCTCTATAACAATCCCTTCTCCTGAACATGACCAAATCATTTTTGGGGACCATAAAATCAAGTGGATTTTTGGGAACTCATCAGAAACTGCAGAGATGTACACCAAAGGAGCAGATTCACGAGCGCCTCTGGTTGTTTTTTAGACCTGACTAAGATAGCTATGGAAACCATGGCCCATGAAAACACATGATAAACATGATTATTTACCTACTGTATTGAATTTTTGATTTGTTGTTATTTTCCAGTTCGCTACGTCAAATAACCAGAGGGTCCATCATCAAGGGTGTCTGGAAGGGAGTTTATTGGAGAAAGTTGGGATTCCTGTGACGGTCCCAGAAACTTGGGGTTTCAGCCCCTAAATCCCAGAAGTCATGGGGGTATACCTATATAATTCTCATATCAGAAGTAGGCTATTTTTTGGAATGCTTGTCCCGACTAAGACCATCGTTGATTGTGACCTCGCTTTAAGGAAGCTATCATTTACCAAGGTATTGTATTGATATGATAAGCAATTCATTTAAGTTCGGGAATCATGCCCTCAGACTTAGACATTTTAGATGGCACCTCCTGCTCAAATTTGGGACAAATTCAAAGAATGGTCCACAAGAGTGACTACCAATCAAAAGTTGAATTGAGTGACCTAAGTGACCTTCCAAGTGTTTCAGGCGGTCCATATTCAAATGTGTGTGTGTGTGTGCATATCTAGACGTAGATAGGCATGAATGCATTCTTTGAAAGCGCAAGCAACGTTTGTGGACAAGTTCCCTAAGTTCCCTCCAACATCGGTAGAATGTAGTCCAGGGATTGCAGCTTCTCCATCCGCGGCTCCATGCGTTGGGATTGGCACTAGAGGTCAACCAAGTTCCCAAGAGGAAGATATCGAACTCGCACATTGCAATCTTCTGTCTGACCGACAAGTAGTGCTATCCTTTCCGGAACTGATGTTTCCGACCACTGAAAGCTTTGTTGGAAGGCCTCTCGATCAGCTTCATCGCAACTCTGAGCTTCGATCTCAGGCAGTTGTTCTGCTGAACACATGTACAGCTGCATGAAAAGTGTGCGCAAACAGATTTACAGTTATTAACTTATGTTACAATCTATTACATTACATTACTTGTAATATATTAGATTTTATTGCATCAATTACATTGCATAGTATATAATTACATTATAATTATATGGAATGTGTTGTCTATATATCATTGTACCCCACAGAAAAACAAAACTGAGATCCTGCTGCTTCAGTTGCACTGATGCCAGCGGAGAACAAGACCACATCAGGAGACACCTGACATGCTGAGCACATGGTGTGAGCGTTCGGCAAAGCAACATCTGACTCAATAGGTTCAACATGGTTCAACCTTGAAAACTCACATGGAAGCGAACCAGGGCTCCGTTTTCCACTTAAGAAACACAGTACATCTGGAAAGAATCTTGGTTTTCACTCGGATTTCAAAGGCCATGTTTAATGTTTGATGCTTCTCCTGGTGTGAAGCAGTATCCTGTTAGCTACTCTTATTTTGGGTAAGTCCAAGTTCCCCAGCAAACCAGCTAGCACGACTCCAACTGACGAATGAAGCATCATTTATCAACTAGATCCCCAATGTCTGTCGCTTAACACCCCACAAAACCCATGTAGTTCCTTATTCAATCCCAAAACTGTTTTTTTGCCGTTTACCAGTGGCTGTCTCGACTGGATAGAGTACGATGAGCAAACCTTCATCAAGCCATCCAACAAACCTGAAATCAGTTTCTAAGATCTGACCGTGGTCAAATCTGCTTGCTTCGCCACCCTTAATGAATGTTTATCCATGAAAAGTAAATTTGGTACTTTTTTTTGTTTTTTCGGATCATGCTTTTGTTTCATGGACTTGCCATGCACCTCGTGCTCGCGTGTGCACTTCTCAGGCGATGTGTATGTGGTAGCGTTGCTATGTCACATGGAGGTTTCCATAGTCATGGGGCTATCCCCATGACTATGGATGGTTTATTTCATGGAAAATCCATCTATAAATGGATGATGACTGGGGGTACCCCCCATGACTATGGAAAACCCCCACATGTTCTTTCAGACAGTATTCTGCAAGAATGCCGCGAGCCTCAGAGAATCGATCAGAGGCAGTGCATCTGGAAACCAGAATTTTTCGTGCATCTGGAAGTCCACTGCCGACGAAAATCAGCAGATCTGAGACACTGCATCTAACAACCTTTACGACTGTTTCATTTGCTTCTCTATGAGCACTTCTCTTGAAGGGGAGCAATTTTTGCCTCCGTTTCCACGGCAGGCACTTAGAAGATCTTAGAAGTGAAGGGTTCATAGCCATGATGTGACCCAGCTATAAGTGGTATATCCCTTGCATCTGTTTTAATCATCCAAGTGGGTAAAAAATCTCAGTATTTCACCAAGCTGACATGATGTCACATTGGGATGATTCCGCGTGTATAAATTATATAAACCATCATTTACGTTGCAACGTCACGTCGTGAGGTCGTGACATATCCACAATTTTGACAATAGCTGTATAGGTATATGTATAGGTATAATATATATATAGGTATATGTATAGGTATATGTATATTATATAGGTTATGTTTCCCCATTTGATTCATTGAATGGTTCCGTTATAGGTTAAAATCAAGCCGCCCGTTGGGCCTCTTCTATGGCCAAGCGGAGGATCTCCAAGGCATGTTGCCATTGAGTGGCGCTTTCCATCGCACACATTGCCTCAGGATGGAAATGTCTAAAGGTCTCCACCAAGGATTTCATGTGGGTATATAGATGTATATAGAAATTAGGTCTAAAATATTATGTTTTAGTTGATTTTTTCAAATGAGAAAATAACTCAATTAACATATATTATATAACTGAACTGCTTACTGTACAGGTGTTACTGTCTTGCAAATGGGGTCTATCTTAGTTATTTGTGGTATCATTTCGTCTTCAAGTAAGGCCGAAGGAAAGGAACTGTCTGGAAACAATTAGAATATGGTTATGGACTATGGATCAAGACTTAATCATTACCCTGGTGTATGACAAAAAAAGTGGTTGTCACACCTCCTTTGAACGCATCATATAAGCATCAATCAGCCCACATATTGGGGATAATCAATTTAAATTATAGTGAGTATGAACTAGACCTATATGACAATGGAAAACAAACATTAAGGACCAGTTACAAATAGATTTTGAATGATCTGGATATGCATCCCAGAGTATGGACTATTCGGGTGCTTTCTCAGCCAATCCAAAGAACATGCTGTGATTGTTGTCAACTGAGCTGTTGGATGGTGAGAATCCCCAGAAAAAAACTGGATACCCTCTGGTTATGTCAAAATAGCTATTGAACATGGCCATTTATAGTGGATTTTCCCATTAAAATGGTGATTTTCTATAGCCATGTTAGTTTATCACAGTGTATACTGGATAATGATGATAATGTAATCCCCGAAGTGATCATCAACGAGGTGTCAAACGCGGCTGCTCAACTTATGAGGGCATCACATCACTTGATGCTACACTTCCACGTCTTGGAGTTCCATCGGACAATGAAATCCACCTGAAGATGATGCTCTAAATTAATCTAAATTACTGACATGTTCTTACCCATCTTCTCAACCTGTTAATGTTGACACATGGGACTCTCTAGAAAAATGGAAACTCCATCCCGCCCATGGTTCAACATGTTTCAAACATCTGTGTTTAACCAAGAAACGATTGCAATTTGGCTTCAACATATGTGAAAACTGGGATTCAATAGATATCATGATGGAAGTCTATCGAGCGAACAAGAAAAGGACAATCATATTGACTGTCACAACGACCCAACCAAAATGCCATCGTGACTGCAACCTCCTCTTCCCATACAAAAGGCCTCCATTGTTTCGATCAGTCACTGAGCTGTACGTGGCGGCAGAGCAGGGGATGCGATGCGCCGACGTCGAGCTATCTGTAAGGATGGCCTCATCTCATGAAATGCCCTGAAAACATCTATATCAAACTCATCTATACACATCTATCTATATATATATAAATGTAAATGTGTATATCTATATACACAGTCATATACATATACTAATGGGATACTTATTGGAGAACCACCCAAAAAATGGTTGTTCCATAAGATTCATCGCCCATGTATTGGATAGCCACCAAAAAGGGTTTTGGAAACTGCTCAACTAAGCAGTGCAAATATGGTACCTGTTCGGACCCACAAAAAGTTTGTTGTATAACTGTGACATCCATGTTTACGTGTATTTATATATATATATGTATATGTAAATATGTATATATATATACACACTTATTATGTTGGCTTAGTCATTGACCTGACATGGATACAACCATACTAACTGGGGTCAAAACCCAACCTGACATTATCACTTATCTTTGTAGAGATTGCTAGGTAGAGGTACCACCCAAACAAATAAGGCCTGGAGGGACCTTGTAAAGGTTGACAGCTTGTTTGATATGGATTCCCTCAATCAACCCTAGCTACCCTTAGCGAACCCTGATACAACTACCAACCAATAGTGACGAAATGTAGTGAGAATCTTCCGGCCCACCAGGGCCATCATATTCCAGAGCCATCTAAAAGTGATGTTTAAAAAAATGTTTTATAGAGATATAATAGTTCAACAATGTTCAAAATAAACGAAAATGGACGTGTGCCAAGAAATTAATGCTCCGTGATTTTGGGACCCCTGAACCACCGGTTCCAATCATTCGCAAAGAACAAAACTGTTTTTGCTGGTGGGTCATGAAATGAATCAATACTGCAGAAGGACAACTCTATATTTTTTGGGGGTTACTCCGTGTCTGATGTATTAATGTTTACTATTAAATATCACAGATGTCTCTAAATAAATGTATACTCTTAACAATTTATCGCTATGTTTTACTAATACTCTGGTAAACCCAATAATAAATCATCCCCAAAATCACTATAAATGGTGTGTAACTATCATCCCCAAATGGTAGGATACGGTAGGATTATTATTGGGCTTATCACATTAGAATCGCATACCCCAGCTATTAAACATAAACTCTATGTATCATTTATCCTTGGTATTTTCCCACCTAATAGTGATAATAGTGATATGTTCCCTATATTTTCTCATTCCCAGCTAGAAACCTCTATTTCGTTCCGGCACGTCCCAGCTATGTTTAACACTTAACACCGGTGTTCCCAGCTCAGCCGCACCGAGCTCGCCACCAAGGTGCCAATGCTCTGCGCCACTGCAAGGCTACGCCGCAGGCCAAGATACTGGAACTGCGCGCCACATCGCTGAAAAGACTGCGCCTGGTGGGCGACTGGGTCTTTCCGGGTGAATTATGTTGTTTGTGGAAAATATTGATCACTAATCCCCATGATGTTTTCTGAATCCCTCTTAATGTGTTGTTTTTGTTTAAACTTTTTTTTCATAGATGTCTTAGATTTTTTGGAGGTCCAATTAATTTAACCATCACAAACAGGGTTTGGGATCTGCACCGTAATATCACCAACAAATAACATTTGGTCATTATTGTTTTGGAGAGATGATCACGCGAGCCATTAATTGGTAGCTTGATTGGATAAATGTTAGCGATTGTTGATTGATATGGCTGCTTACTGTAACTATGGTCAATTACTTGGAGGTGTATCTCAATCTTAGCAGCTCCAGCACGCAGCACGCGCAACGCTGAGTGCTAGCACGCAGGTTCGTCACGCAGTGTGTTTTAGCATTGTGATGATATATGTAAATGCATTTAACTAGATCCGAAAAAAGCATCCATACAAATCTTAGACCTTAAAGGGCTAGTAAATCGCAAGTTCGAAACGCATGGGGTTCTATTATCCTATTCATACCTCGGTGCATTTACTTTTCTGTGACAAAAGCACCCGGTAACGTGCGAATATCTGCCTGACGTGCGGATGCATTTTGCGCTTCCCAAAAAAGCATCTGGGGTTTCCCCGTTTCCTCCAAAAGGGTAATTTCTTTCAGGGTGTTGAAAAAATCAACGCCACTTGGAGTTACTCGTGCGGCTCTCATGAATGTGATGAGGATCTCATGATATCTCATGCTTATCGTCACTCCAATGCAGTTTTCCTATTCCAATAAAAGCATCCACTATCTAAATCAAGATAAACATATCTACTAGGATGCACACTGGGAAAAGTGCATTGGAGTGAGTGCTGAGCACGCGAGTGCTGGCACGCGAGTGCTGAGTGCCAGCACGCGAGTGACGAAACAGCTAAGATCTCAATATATCTCAATAACTAGGCAATAAGCACATGGTAACCCAGCCATGTGTATCTACATGAAGTATCCCCAGTTGAGCGTCACTAAAAACCATCGATAAACCACTAAGTCCCATGGATCTGCATGGTCTTCACCAAGGATTCCCCACAACATGCTGCCCAGTCGTTGAGTTTGTGCCTGTTAAGACGACCCTGTGTGGATTACGTCATGGCTGATGTTCATCATGGGTCAAGACGATGGAAAAATCGGTGGCCTCATCTGATCTCAGGAAAATTTGGCATCTGAACCAAATGTGGCTGAACAAAAAAAAATACATACATAATTTTACATATTAGTAGTCTTACATATAGTGTGTATATATATAATTATACGTATATTTCACATCATACATGATGTGTACAACATTGTACAACCATCAACCAGCCAAGTACATCAGAGTCTTAATGTGTCAAATTTCAAAAGGCGATTTGGACCGCATGGTATCCCAAAGATCGCTCAAATCGCACGTGTTCAAAAAGTGCTGTCCCAAAAGTGGGTGGCTTCCCAAGTCCGCAAGTGCACCTGATAAAATCAGAATACACCTGATGTTTGTTCTTTTAATGGGGTAATATCGCATGTTGCCCATGAAAGGCTCATATTGATGTTTGGTGGTTGTGAAGTAAATCCCTCCGACCAAGAACTTTACTAGGTATGGGTATGAGTCCACATTATTCAATATTTTGGGATCTAAAGAAGGATGCGTAATGCAGATGTATGCCATCTGGTAATTTAACATAACTATGACAAATAAGATTTTTTCATAGGTAAATCATTGAACCCAATGGGCCATGGCTTCCATAGCAAACTGTTCCAAAGTGCCAGAGACTGCCTAAACGGCAATGGAAAATCCCACCGTTGTACATATTTTGTTTCTATTGAAACCTCCATTTATTGGCAATCCCGCATTGCCATGTTTGAGAGGCTACTCCAAAACTTCCAACGTCTGCCCCTCCACCTTGTAGCATCTGCCAGCAATGCAAAGGCCTGGTGGTTGAACCAACAAAACATGGCCAGTCAACTAGATACCCGGCACAAAAAACATCAAAAAACACACTTTTTCAGTTGGTCAGTTTTTTGATGTTCCATGGCCAGAAACAAAACAACCAAGTTTTGCGCGGAGAGTCTGACGATAATTGTTTGCCAAGATGCTACAACGATGGTCCTCAACTTGGGCCGCAGTTAAAGTATGGCGCCGTGGTTATATCGGTTGTACCCTCACAGATTGGGATATAATTATAATGGTTATAATATGTTGTAATTGCGGGCTACTAATGGCTTGGAAATTAGATTGCACCCAGCAACTCCAAGTTACATTCAATTTTTGGTTGTTAAGTTGCCTCTGTTTTCAGCAGTGTATGGCCCACGATTGTAGATGTAAAGAACATATTAGATATTGTCGAAATGGAGACTATTCTATATGTGAACTATATTCCCCCAAAACCCTCTTCTTTCATCATTGGTTTCCGAAGTTTCCCCATCAATACAATATAACTCTCACAAACATCATGATTATTTGGTTGCGTTATCAAGTTGTCATCAAGTTGTCATCAAAATTAACCATGATCATAACAGAAGTGCTGAGTCGGCTGCCATGGTCAAACACCACCGGCTTAACTGTGGGTTATTAACGTCATCCCACGATTGGAAATCCGTCTGGCGGCCAGTAATCATGGAAAATATATAGGTGATGGACTTCTTTTTTGATATTATATGATATTGATTTGAAATGATCTTATATCTTAAATATCCCGTACGTCATCGTACATCGATCAAACATGATCAAACCAAATTAGCAATAATTCGACTGTTTCTATTCCCAGACACTCATGGATCAACATTCAAGTCTCAAGATATCTTCATTAAGTAAGTAGCATCTCCTACTGGTTGGTGGTTGACCAACCGCTCTGAAAAATGAGTTCGTCAGATTGGATCATCATCCCAACTAGGAAGGGGAAAATAGAAGCCATGTTCCAAACCACCAACCAGCCTAATATCTCCTCTTTGTATGCCCCTGTATTCCCCATCTGATCCAGCTTTGATCGACATCATTTTTTTTGGCCTGTCGCCATCGCTGTCGACACGCATGGATGGCCACAGCCATCAACGCTGCATCCACACTGAGTCTGCGCAGCTGCACCTCCCAACATTGATCAGTTGGGATGGTCCTGCAAGTACCCTCTGGTAAACTAACATAGCTATTGAAAATGGCCATAGAAATAGTGGATTTACCCATTGAAAATGGTGATTTTCCATAGCTATGTTAGTTTACCAGAGGGTAATGGGGGAATAAAATCTATCAATCTATTTCCGAATGGCAATAGTATGAAAAATAGAAACAACATCGATCGGCATCGATCTTTTATGGAAAAACTATGAAAAACTGATTCAATCACCAATAGATGGATATGTTGGATAGTTTCACTTGCCAACAATTCCTTAGTCATAGTCACTTGCCGTCCTTGGTGCGAAACAAAATGATCCCATTGGGCAAGTCGAGATTGTCGACAGGGAACATCGGATTTGAGGAACAAAGGGCAGCTAAAGTGGAGCTACCTTGTTTAACATATCTAGTCTACATAAGGGTCTCCCTACTCACTACTCCCCCAAAAAAAAAGAGGCCTGGAAGATGACACCCGTGAGAAGTTTCAATCTGGTTGCTATCTTCTCAGGTGTTCCCTGTTCCCCAACTGGATGTAAAAGTTGGGCAAAATGAACAATCCTCTGCTTGGTGGATATCCCAAAACATGTGTTGCTCCGACGTTCTATTGTTTCAATATCTAGATTAATTTCTCTTTGTTGTAAACTCCAAGTTGAGGCACTCGTCCTCTGCTTATTTCTTGGTGAATATCCAGATCTTAACGGTTAAATCCTCTGCCATTCACAATTGTTTCAAAATCGTCAATGGCCTAAATGTCAAACCGTTGCTTTGAAACAGGTCATCACCTGTTGTAATTCTCCAAATTTCGTGTTCTCAAACAACCGCTTTTTGTTGTTCGATCTTCATCAGGCCTGCTATTACACCCGACAAGGCCCACCATTCACCCATAATGGGTTGGAGAAACCCTGTAGATTGTTGGTTAGCTATATTCCATCAGCCATTGTCTCCCAATATGTTCCCATTAAGTATATTCAATAGCCATTAAATAGCCATTAAATAGCCATTAAATGGCTTAATGACAACCCCAGATTGATAAGCCATCGTTTATTAAGGGGATACTCCTCAAATAGTTAGGATCTGATACTCAAATGGCACCCACTCAAACAATCCAGGGTTCACACCACATCAGTTCTCAGCTACAACCGACCGCAGCCTCCACCAACACAGCCAGCGCATGTTGCCACGCCGAGCTGTGCTTGCTGTGTGCCAAGGTATCTTGGGCGGCTCCAAAGGAAATCAAGTCTGGCCGCACGGCACCTTGGATGTTGGTAGCTCATGAAAATGAGTGGAAGTTTGGGATAATTCTATAGTGGAGATATAAGGTATAATGATGTATAATGGACATTTATCCATTGATCATAAGAATAGACGTAAGCAAATGGGATATCAGGATATCCACAACTTTTTGGGGTTTATATAAGATATGAATTTTATGTTTGGGATATGGAATTGATTGAAAATAGGGTACCTCAAGATCCAATGGTTGATAAACTGCTATTTGCAGGTATCCTCCAACTTCTGACAAACCCATATTGAACAGAGCTATGATATTCCCTTGTTGGGGGGGGATGTAAATGGTAAGCATTGCTAATTTGGGAATTAATATGGTAAACCCAATGATATTCTTCCAAATGGGAGCATGTACATTAGAACAGGTTTCCAGAGGAAGTGGGGATGGTTCAGTATTATTGGGCTACCACATTTGTTTACCATTAAAAATCTAAAATTTCGACCCACACCCGCATCCAAACGGGTTTCTCCAAACTTTTTGTGGGCAACCTTGCATGTTTGCAGCTTAAATCTTATGATTATACCTCATTAAACCCACCATTTTGGCGGTCCTTCAGCCACATTTTGGCAACAAATCCAGTTCATTCCCATCAGGTCAAATCCATGAAGCTTCATGGCTGAAACATGCTGAATCCCCCATAATTTCGAGGCACTCTCATCCAAACGACGCAGCAAATGAAGGGCGAAGACCCAGGGCTGTCGACCGTTCCTCAACAGCTTCGTCGCCTGAGACGCGGAACTGGCTTGTGCTTATTTCGGGTGGAGAACACCAAAATGAGGATAACCACGCTGAAATTTACATCATCAATTCAAGTAGTTGATGAAGTTGCTGAACTTTCAGAGGTATTTTGATTTATCACTGGTTGGTGGTGCAATAACCATCTTGAAAAATATGAAAGTCAATGGGAAGGATGACATCCCATATATGAAATGGAACATAATCCAGCCATGTTTGAAACCACCAACCAGATCAGGTATACCTATCCAAAACCCTACATGTTCAGCGGACTTGGATCCCAGGCAGTATGGGAACCATCCCCAGGATGTACATCCGAGGACCATGCCCTGTTCATCCACTGAGGCTGGGATAGAAATGATCTTTGTTTGATTTCAACCAAGTTTGGTAGTATGAATTAGCACAAATGGGTTTCCTTAGGTTCCCTGCAATTTCCTCTATACCCAGCACTTTAACCACGAATCACCACTCTAGAAAATCATGTTGAATCAGTCTGATAAACCATCCAAACATGAGGAAACATAAGGGACCCCCGGGCTAAACCCAAGCTCAATCAAGCGCATCACCACCCGTGGCCCAAATGGCCGCTTCTTCTAAGGATCACACCGACTTTCGCAAGACATCGCTGGAGAGCCGCGAAGAAAGAATCCACTCCAACTGCTTCGCAGCCTTCAGTGGTCTCCAAACTACTTGCTGCAGTTGGAGATATAAATGGCTGTAACCATGCTTACAACTTATTATCAACACAATATATCAGTTATATAAGTTATATAAGTTATATAAGTTATATAAGTGTATAATATGCTTAATAGATCTTAATAGCATCCAACCCTGGTTAGCCTCTGGTTCACCCAAGGCCAAAAGATCCCAGACAATTCACCACACAAACCATCTTTGAGATACACGTGACCTATCTACGTATATACTGTATATATATATATATATATTATACATATACGCAGTGTATATACATGTGTGTAAGTATATACATACATATACATATATATATATATATTAATATATGATATATATATATATATATTAATATATGATATATATATAACATATATATAGTCATTCAGTATTCAGCCAGACAGCCCCAAATCACGAGTTGGTTATATCCCATCACATGCGAATATCCCCAGTATGGTTGGTATTATACCTCCGTTTTTGTTACTCGACCCCCATAGCCTCCTGTAAGCGCTTGACGCTTGACGCCATCCACGGCGTACCGAAGCATCGCCATGGCAGCGTTCGCGTTCGTCACCGGCGATGACCGGCCGACGTTGGACGTTGGAGAGTGGGATGCCGAGAGCTGATTCTGTGTGGGCTGAAGATCTTGTGACTATGATTGTCATTTGACTATGCTATTTAACCATATACCTGTGTTCTGTATAAATATTATATATATTATATATATATATTATCATTGTCACATATGATCACTAATTAACATTGTGCTGTCATTAGCTGCTATGTACATCTATGTACTACACCAATATTTCTTTGTTATGATCTCAACATATCTCAACCATGATGTGCTGACGGCGGTGACCTCACTAATAGTGCTACCTACGGGGTGCAGTTCCAGTGCAGTGATTCTATTTCACCATGGGTATAGGTGCACCATGGGGCACCATATCACAACTTGTAGAAGTGAGCTCACCATGGTTACCATCTGGTTATGACTAACAGTTTGCCATGGAAAATCACCATTCTTAATAGGTAAACCATCTATTTCTATGGGCCATCTATACCATGGCTATGTTAAATAACCAGAGGGTACACCAATACCCCTACCTGTTTCATTTCAGGCAGTGATAGTGATATAGATGTCGCAAGATGAGGCAAAGGTACGCTGCCCTCTTCCATGTTCTCTGTTTTTGCGGGGCTGCGTCTGAGAGCTGCAAAACACCCTGACTTCTCGAATCTTATTGGAGCAAGAAATATCAGCCGGTCCGCAATTTTGAACAGGCGAGGGAATGAGGGGTGACTTCATGAGGTACATCATAAAGAAATTCACAAATGAGCGGCTGACACTAGTAAATCGTATGATGATGCTGAATTGACCAGAGGATCTAATGTTCAGTCCAATCTCCCTACATAACACTGCCGGTCCACTAGTCTATTGCAATGTTCGGGAAAGACTCCCGCAACATAATCCAACGTGAAAATCATTTATTGCCCAAGTCTGCGCATGTTTTTACCAACAGCGTTATTGCAAAATGACACTCTGTATGACTTGATAAACATTAGGTCAGTTTCCCAGCATATCGCTCAGTTTAAATACAACATGAGAACTTCCATTGGAACCTGATTGTGTGTGTGTATCTATATGCGTATATTATTACATGTATATTATATATATATATGAATATATTTATACATATATATATATATACATATACATATATATATACATTTATGTACATTTATGTGTATATATATACACATACATTATACATATCCATATACACATACATGTATATATATACATGTATAATGATATGTAGATTATAATCCCCAATAAACCAGGTACTAGGTGGAGTCTTCTGGGCACATCTTCGCTGAGATGTGGAGCCACCTTGCATCCCAGTCCACATACTGGTAGGCAACGCCTTTCATTACTAACCCTTTGCTGTATAGTCTATAAACATATATGAAAGGGTTAGTATATATACATATGTATAGTATCTAATATATGTTTTCATAACTAATATATAAACATATGTATCTATCTATATATATATATTATACATTATATTATATATAAAAAACAGCCTCATGTTTGCCATCAGCATTGAAACCAGCCAACATTGGGTTTCGTCAACCAAAATTGAAAGCGGCGACATCTCGATGAATGGCTCTCGAAACGATGTGGCCAGGATTTTGCCGATACTTTTCCCATCATGGAATGCTCATTGGATATATTGAATGTTTATATAAGTCCCAATCTTCAGGATTACATCATGTTTTATCATGTTTTATCATGTTTTATCATGTTTTATCATGTTTTATCATGTTTTATCATGTTTTATCCCAATTCTTCGATGTTTAAATTCCAATGTTCAGTGGTTGGAGCAAGCCTGCCATTTTTTTCTTCAGGTTTCAATGCTTCGTAGAGTTTGGGCAGAAGGTCGCCCTGCAGGGCAAAAAATTGTGGATCTCTGGGGGATACGGATCTGGATGAAGCACAAGAAATTGAACACCCCTCAATCTATTCACATATGGGGGTTTCTTAAAATGGGGGTACCCCAAGCTCGCTGGATGGTTTATTTCATGGAAAATCCCTACTGAAATGGATGATAACTGGGGGTACCACCATTTCAGGAAACCTATATTTTATTTTGAATTAACAACATAAATAATAATTGGATGATTTTAACTGCCAATGTGAATGATCCATTCAGAAACCACTATTCCAAAAAAAAACAACATGTCTTGTCATTCTTGGCGGTTGTAAAAACATATTGTGAGTGGTTTATACACCATATTTCCACCATTTGTTGCCACTTAATGGTTATTATTTCAAGATTCAAACCATGGTAACCATGGCTGGCCGAAAAAAAAAAAAAAAAACTTTTGGAATCGGACTGTTTTTGTTACAACATGAATTTTGATACCCTCTGGTTATGTCAAAATAGCTATTGAAAATGACCATAGAAATAGTGGATTTACCCAGCTATAACATGGTGGATCTTTCCATAGTTATGTGACAGTTTACCAGAAGCTAATTGTTGATCTCCTGCAAAAAAAAAAACGGTGTGGGACAAATGGAAGGCAAAAAATCTGGATCTGCACCCACTTCATGAAGTTGAATTGCATCTAGATTGAGGGATGTGCCATGGCCGTGGTTGATCCCATACGTGGAAATGCACGAACGCACTTCCACTTAAGTTGGTAAATGACCAGAAATCATTGTGGTACATGTTATGTTCGATGTTTGTACCCATTAATGGTCCCCCCCTACGTTTCAGTACTGCTAACATCAAGTCCTGCTCCATCACATGCTCACAAAGAAGTGCCTTTCTTCTTTCCTGATCATATAAATGAAATAAGTTACAATACGCAAATATGCCATGTCTATATATTGAAAAGTGTTTTGACATAAATATATGAATATGTATGTGCATACATATATATGTATATTGAATATGAATATATCTAGTTAAATTACTTTACTTCGTGTGATCCCCACCATGATATTTATACATTTTGTTACTGGCAAATCTTCTGGCATTCTATCTGACATATTTTCTGGCATTCGATCTGGCATTCTATCTGGCATATCTTCTGG
>Ga0126342_10002233_pt1 | contig 29688 bp, 23 predicted proteins | sample Cyp1metagenome_FD_92528 | JGI IMG/M metagenome (GOLD analysis project Ga0126342, IMG submission 92528) | Coral microbial communities from Lord Howe Island, Old Settlement Bay, Australia - Cyphastrea 1 metagenome | ecosystem: Host-associated > Invertebrates > Cnidaria > Coral ...
ATGACATATGTATAATATATACTATGACATGTATATATATACTATGACATATATATATATATGTATACTATGACATATGTATATATATACTATGACATATGTATATATATATACTATGACATGTATATATATACTATGACATATATATATGTATACTATGACATATGTATATATATATATACTATGACATATATATATATATATGTATACTATGACATGTATATATATATACACTATGACATGTATATATATATATATATACTATGACATATATATATATACTATGACATGTATATATATATACTATGACATATGTATAATATATACCATGACATATGTATATATATATATATACTATGACATGTATATATATATATATACTATGACATATATTTATGTATACTATGACATATGTATATATATACTATGACATATGTATATATATATGATATCATCATTTTTGCTGGTGAAATCCACCACTTTTGCTCAAGAAGCATCCTCAGGCCCCTCGACGCAGTGCCTCCGCCGGACCGTCGAGGCTGTCCCCATTTCTCGGAGCATTGCTGTTTTAGGATGTTTTTGGCTATAAATTCAAGAGTATTATATATATATACACATAGATGCGATTATGGATAGAATGTGTATATTTAAATATAATGATTATATTGATGTATATGATATATATATATGGCTGGCTACTAAGACTATTGGATTATTTGAAAAGAGGACTGTCATTGCGTTTTTTGTTGTAATGTCAGGGCCCCGGATCACTAGACTATAGTTGTTGACTTTTTGGGGCTATCCCAACAAAGCGATCAGTTCCATAATTAATGCATATATATATATATAATTATATATATATCATTATATACATATATATATATATCATTATATACATATATATATATATATATTAATGATCAAACTTGGTACTTGGACCATCTTGGACCTAATTTCATAGCCCTACGGGTGAATTAATCTGCGATTCAGCTAAACAAACATTGATAATCATTGATATTAAAACAATCCATCCTAGTAAACCTCTTTAGAAACACCGTTGACTATTCCTATTTGGGAGGCCCATTAAAAGAGAACATGGATTTATAATTCATAACTAAGCCAACATTTGGAGTATTGCATGTCAAACAATCCAGAGAATGGCTTAACATGTTACATGTCTCGGTGTTTTTCCGAGAGTCTGACAGCGCCCGAAAATGTTCACCGCCGCTGTAGGTTTGAGATGCTCTACAGCGATGCCAGTCGCCGGGACGAGGAGCGGAAGCACTTGCAGGCGCGGTGCCCCGATCTCTCCCGGTTGTTGGGAACGGACAACCCATGTTTGTGATGCCAAAAGCCATGTTTTTCATGGGAAAATCATGATTTTGAATGGAAAACAGGTGGAGAAAAGGTGGTGAAACTAAAGTCATTGCCTAGCATGGGCATCTTGTAGCGATGGCTGATTCCCGAAAGGTATATCTCCTAAAATTGGGTACACATCCCCAGCTGGCGACTATGGCATTGTTGGGATGTGGAACCGAGGGAAGTGGTTCCTGCGTTGGATTTCAGCTCCGGAATTCACCACACACCGAGGAGTGTCATGAAAGAGACGAACTGGAGATGTTCCGAGCTTGGATAGCTGCAGAGGGTGCATTGGGAGATGGGCCCCTAATGGCTGTTGCAATTAAAATATTGGGAAAATGTTTGAACATCTCAGCGATATTTCGACGTACCTTATCAGACAGCCAGCCATTAGCTATTTCGGTGTGACCCAGTGTTGACCCATGCCCTGGGCAACGACATCCCTCCCGCTCTCCTCATGAGTATCTTGTTGATTGATGTTGATTGTGATTGTGATTATTTGTCCCTGGGCCAGTGTATCCCCAATATGGTGGTTTCCCGAAATGGGGGTACCCCACATCATCCATCTTATCCATTTTATTTTCATGGATATTCCATGAAACCGTCCAGCTTTTAGGGATCATGATTACCCATAGGATCCATGTATGCTATATATGGTAACATTTACCATCAATATACCCCCAATGTTAGCATATATACCAGCACCATGGATCCATATGGATCCTATGGGTTATGGAAACCCCCAATATTGGGCCATGAGCTCCCAACCTCATGCTGTCATCCAAGGTGTCGCTTGCAGCTTGTCACCACCCCGCGGCGCCTGGGCGGCAGCGGCACGAGCAGCGCGCAGGCACGAAGCAGCTCAGCGAGGTCGCATGCAGAGGCGCGAAGGGATTCATAGGTGGCCACCATCCCTAAAGCCATTTGGGATTCCTAGAGATATGGAATTTATAAGCTAATGTAATGGGAATTATAGGGATTTGATATGATTTGATCGGAATTATAGAAATGGATGTGCATTTTCTTTCTATAGGGATCTAATGGGACGATTTCATGTCGGAAACCGGTTTTTTCCATAGGTTTTTCCCACATTTTCTTTGGAATGGGTTAGACATTACCATAAGATTACTATTTATATAGATTATGTACTATTTTGGATGGAATAGATATGAATAGATTACTATTTATCTTATACAACCATAGGTTTTTTTTCACTAATTCTATGGTGATTTAACATAGTTTAGCCATCATTCATAGCGGATCATCATGGGAAATCCATGGAAATCCCAGCAGCCAAGGATGAACAAAAAGACATTGGTTGGATGAGTCAATCGAAACATAGTGGTACCAATTAAATTTGCAGGGCATCTCCGCCCAAATCTATATATATATATTTATTTAATATATATATATATATATGTAAAGAATGAGAAAGATTGAGATATAATGAGAGAAAATATGAGTTATTGCCGGCAAATATGTCACAGTTGCGCTATCTGAAACTGGGAAGCATCTACCACTGGCATTCAATGTGAAAAAATGATAAAACTACAAAGATATGCCCTTCTCCGCTTTGCCCTCCTCCACCTCCGCCCTCACTTCAACTGCTAGCTTCACATCTCAGTGGGCACTGCCGGACCTCAACCGCGAGCGCCAGATGCCAGACGAGAGCCAGATCTCAGTGGGCGCTGCGGGACCTCGATTGCGAGCGCAAGATGTCATAGAATGTCAGATAGAATGTCAGATAGAAAGAATGTCAGAAACAAATCAAGCGAATGCCTGATAGGATGTCAGAGAGAATGCCAGATTGAATGCCAGAACATATGTGATGTGATGTTTTAATGCACATGCAGTGTTTCTTTTGTGAGATGGCGGGTTTGTACGATCATTGACAAAATATATGTCAGAATATATGAATTGAAATGCCAGGGTGGGGATCACTCGAAGTAAAGTATTTGTCTAAAATGTTGTTATTTTGCATTTTCTATCATTCCTGGTATTTCGACCCCCATTTCACCAATGTTTTTGCAATGGATTGAAATCTCAGACCAGCAAAGACGGTGGTTTATGCCATCAAAGCATATATTGAACGTTGGGATGTCAGAATGTAACAACGGCCTATGTGCCAAAAAGACGACCCGCGGACAACACAACCTGTAAGACTTTGGCAGAGGCAATTACCTTATCGAGTCAAATGACAGGGCAGCCACTTGCATGAAGATGCACACCCATCAAGTATATTCTAATTCCATTGTGTTTTAGAGAAGATCCTCATGTTCGTTTATAATAACCCGCAACATGATAGAAAAACAATAGGAAAACAAACACAATTTACATCAATTTACCACTATTTGTTCGTATGATTTACAAAACCCTATCTTCTTTGGGGCTTGCCGACTTGGTTACCTTCTCCCCAGCATTTCCTGCGGGACCTGCAGGCGCATGCCATGGTCTCAGCGCATGATGCTGGAAGCAGGAAACCAAATTTGAGATGGGTAACGAGGAGGATTTGGGGATGGAGCACCAAAAATGTTCAAAACACCTATTTTTACATATGTTTACCATATTTTGCTGAAACATCCATTAACCAACTATTTTAGGGTACCTAGGGCACCAGGGTTTTGACCCATAACCATTCGGAGGTTTCGTGCTTCAGGTTTCATTACCTGATGCTAATTAATCACCTGATAATCAGCCAATCATTTACCAGACAATCCATCCATGATGGGTAATTGACTGAGGATGATTTGGAGGTTTCCTAAGTCACGGGGGTACTCCCAGTTATCATCCTAAAGTCATTAATTAGACCATTTCGGTATTGAAAGCCATGGTGACTTGAGGACCCCTTAAAGAAAAGCCTATTTTTTGAGAGGTATATTTCCCAGTTCATGGATCAAATGATCAACCAACAGGGGTTGAGATAGGGTAGCTGATGGTAGCTGACATACCTCGATTGCATGTCGACTCAGTCAGTTTAAGTCCCACAAACAGGTGATGTAGAGATTCTCGTCGAGGATTTGAAGAATCCTGAGATATGTAGAGTATCCGGTTGATGGTTTCACAGATTTGATATGATGGGAAACGAATGCACTTAGAATATGATTGATACTAGTTCCTCATCATTTATATGCTATTATATACAAATTAAATTTATAGTTCTAAATATATTCCATGTGTACTGTACCCCTCCGATTTCCATATTCCAAGTACGTTCTGTGATGAATTGAATCAAGTCCGTTTTCATATTCTAGATTGTTCAATTTGTTTTTGTTTATTCTAAGAGTTTGTCTAACATTGTAGATTTGAATATCTATTCATCTAGGGTGGTTTCATTCTGACATATGAACAGAATAATCCATCTTGTGATGTGAACAACACATCAATTTGGGGGATTAGTTGGTATTTACCGGTATTTACCCATGGAGCAGGTTTTTGTGTCTGCTGAACGTAATTTCCCCTGGTAAATTTACAGCCCCTCAAAAGGATGCCTCAAAGTCTTCAGGATGGATGAAGTTTTCCCCACACTTTCCAAGTGTTCAAGGACTTTCCGGTATCTTTTTTGGGTTGCTGTACCCATTGAGATTGGTTTCCCTCTTGTGAACTAGCACAACTGTGGGAAATCGCCAGCTTTGAATACTTTTATTTTTTTAATAGGTAAATCATCTGCAAATTGGTTACTTTCCACAGCTTATGTTACTTTACTGGAGGGTAAACCATCCAAAACCATGCGACGGTCATGCCCTTGTCGAAGGATTCCGCGGCCGTCAATCCCTGCCCGGCCTGCTGAGGCATTGGGAAACCCTTGAGTTTGTAATGTTGGTAAAACAATTTCATAAATCATCCCCACTTTCACCATAGGTAAACAGTATAAACCATTCCCGAATGGCTGGTTTATGACATTGTTTCACCTCCTTTGTGACAAAAGATGGGGGGGTCCTGCACTTTTTTCTTTCACTTCGAAGAATTTGGGATAATCTGGATATATCCCAATTTTTCTGGGCATGCTGATAGGCAGAAAATTCATGTCATGAGAACCGATGTGAATTTGGGGGTAGCCTATGTTCAATGGGTATCTGCCTCTGGATCAAAGATTTGTTCCTCCCCAATTCCCCAGTGTTTTGGTACTGAGACTAACACAGAAATTTGGAGGCTCCGTGGCTCCAAGGTTTGTTGGAATTGGTTTTGGATATCACAACCGCCTTCTTCTCGTGAAGTGCAGAAACTTGATTCGGCACCTTCCTGTGTTGTTTTTTGTTAAAGGGACCTTTCGAAAGAGGCACGTTGACTTATCAGACCGACACTTGCTGTCTCATCATGGTCAGAGCAAATGTGAGCCATGTTCGATTGGAACATACCCTCTGGTAAACTAACATAACTATGGTAAATCACCACTTTTAATGGGAAAATTCACTAAATAGCCATTTTCAATAGCTATGTTAGTCATTACCAGAGGGTAGTACATTTCAGCGAGCTGAATCCCATGGAGCAGGGCTTGGTAGTTGCAGATTCACCCAACAATAAACCTACCATTTGGGGATGGTAAATACCAGCCATAAAAATGGTGATGACTTGGGGATGGTTTATGATTGAGTTCACCACATTATTTGCGATGATATCAGATTATATACATATCACATTCTTGTCGGCGAATAATCTCGGACATTTTCCTGCTTCATTAGATTGGTTTTATCAATGCAGGAAGCTGGGGAAGCATTGGATAGGTACTCAATAGAGGAATTACTTTGACCTCTTGCAGTTTTAGGATCATATATATATATATACATTATTATTTTATTATTATTATTATTTTTATTTATTATTATTATTATTTTATTATTATTATTATCATTATTATTATCATTATTATTATTTATTATTTTAACTATTATGATTATTATTATATATTATGATACCCAGTTGTTACAAATATATATATATATATATATATATAATATCCAGGGAAACATCTAACATTGGCCGTGTGCAAGGCATGGTTGTTATCACCTGGTGGGTGTATTGTAAAATGGTTTGAAAGAGGTATATTCATATCAATGATCAATTTATGTCCAGTAGTGGACAACAATATATCCAAAATACATTGTATATGACATATATACATATATATATATATACATAATATGTCATTTAATAGAATATATATTATGTAATACATTTTTAGTTCAAACATCATAAAGTAGACTGAACACATCCCACATATTGCAGGCCAAGGTTGCCGCGCCATCCGCAGCGACGCAGCTCAGCTGCACTTAAGATGTTTTTCATCATGGTATGGAAACGCGAAACCAAAACATACCATGGAAGTCGCTCTAAAAACTGGGTGGAGGTTTCTAAATGGCTCTCGTTTTTCAACGATAGATATATGGACAAAAAACCTGAGATCATTGGTTGAGATGACTCTAATATTTGTTGAGTTCTTTCACCAATCAGTCAAGATCATTCTTTGAATCCATTGTCATCCATTGTGCAATTGAAATTGAATGTGAAACTTTAAAGTCCTTAAAACCTGTTTTTTTATGTTTCTTGCCCAATGTTTTTTTCCAATATCACATGATGGGCCCCAAATTTTAGTGATAAAAAAACCGGTGGTTTCCTTGCCACATTCCCAGGGCAGATCAATCGCTTCGGAGAGACCGAAGCGTTTCCAGAGGCTTGGCTCGCTGTCATGCAGCGCTGAGAAGCCTCCTCCTTTATCTCTAATATGTGTGTATATATATATATTTATTCATTTTTTTATGTATTGTTTTTATTTATTTATACTTACATACATACAGAATACAGATGTATAAGATACATATATACATGTACATCATATATATATATGTATATTTTCATTACCAAGTGTATACATCGTTAGGGTTCAAAGCCTCCAACTCGATGTATACCATTGTTTTTCTCTCAGCAAATAGACGAAAAACACAAGGGGTTGACAGAGGCGCTCGGTTTTGACCTATCCTGGGTGTTTTCTAGTTCAGTAGCACGAAATAGGGATTTAGGAGTTTCTTGAACATTCGTTGTTTAACAGAAAAGGCAACCCAAAAAGATAGAAACATAATTTCCCATGCACATACTGACAAATGTACCCTGTTATATGTTTTTAGGGGTTGCTATACTTGACTAAAGCAGTTTTCAATTGTCCCAGTGGAGCAACGGACACAATTTTAACTCTCCTAGACCCTCTAGGTGTTGTCTCTTTTTTTCGTTTTTTTTTGCCCATGTTTTTGTTTGGGTTGTCCCCCATGGGGTATACCCTCTGGTAATTTAACATAGCTATTGAAAATGACCATAGAAATAGTGGATTTTCCCATTAATCATGGTGATTTTCCATAGCTACGTTAAATTACCAGAGGGTAGCTCTTAAATTTTGCCCTTTCAAATTAAGGTCAGTGCGCCATTGGATCTCCGATCTCAAGAGGGGTCCCCAACTTTGACCCATGGCCATTTTTCGGCAGGAAGCCAGCGTGAGGCTGGTGGAATGTTTGTGGGGTTCCCGAGCTCTTTGGTTCACCACGGTGGTGAAATGCTGGTGAAATAGTGGTGGAATGTGCAAAACATCCTGTTGGTTTACTTTTAATAACATTGATGGATCGATATTGAAAGTAAACATCAATGATGTTTCTGCAGGACTTGAATTGAACAATAATTATGAAGAAAGGAAACCAATGCTTTCGACGCTGAGGGTGCAAAAGGGTAAACCATTTAGGAGTTTTGAAGCAAAATTTGCTGCACAGGGGAAGTGCGAATGCATCCTGTGGCTCATGAATAGAACCGCACTTGGTGGAGGAATTTTGAGAGCGATGAGCAGTGCTCAAACATCATGTTAGTTGACAATAAGATGGGCTGAATTTAACTCTACGCATTTGATTTGTTAGTTTTGTCAACATCCCATGATCAGAATCATCCATGCTCAACTCCAACAACGGACATCCGAAAGCTTTGCACAGGTGTCACAGGTGCCGGAAACCGCAAAGCCTGCAGAGCGTGCAATGGCTGACCGCAAAGGCCACGTTGTGTCATTCATATGTCATGTTTTTGGCTGCATGTTGGAAAGTGAATGGCTAAGTACCAAGTACCATTGGACTAGGACAGTCATTGTTACTGTCAAAATATCCAGTTGTTCTGTCTGACATTTGGATGTGTAAATGGTGCGTTGATCCTTTGTCCCGTTGATGCCTCGTTCACAACCCTGGTTTTGATGCATCAAAAATGGAAGAACAAGAATCAGGTCAAGACTTTAGTAAATATTTCATTTATATCCCATGAGTATTCGTATTCCCATTTAAGATCATTTAAGTGGATATGAAAAAAAATGATACAAGGCAGCGCAAGGTTCAGAAGTTCAGCAGCTTCGACTTAAATCCTTCGGTAGACTGGACCCACCGTACAGTGACACAATTGTGGACTGTTTGTTTTTGTTTGATCTGGCTTCTAATGTTCACTTTTTTTTTTAAGAAAATAGCCAAATTAACATTCATCCAATAGTAACCCCAATAGTAAACCCAATAGATCTAACTTTGATAATTCACCCAATAGAAACCCCAAATCTATCCAAATAGAATCGATTGGATCGACCTCGAGCCTAGGCTCCGGGACGTTGGAGAATTCTGGAGAGGTTTCTTGACGCTCGGGGGATCCCCAAGAAAAACCATGGCTTTCAATACTAAAATGGTATAAAATGCTGTAATTTTGGACTCTCTATATATATATACATGTGTGTGTGGTCTAGTCTTACTAAAGAATACTGAAGAGTTAATGAATGATTAGTGAACTAAGAGTGAACAAACCCGAAGCATGTTGCACTATTGTTATTTCGGGATGGTGAGAAGTTGATGGTGGAAGTTGAGAACTGTGGTTGTGGATCAGGCTCCTGATACACGACTTAAACCTCTGTTGTTGGGGTGGTAGTTTCCAAAACATGATTCAAGATATTCAAGGAAAAAAAAACACAGGATCACCCTCCGACATTTGATGAGATAAAAAACCATGGGTTTCTCGCAGATGTTCCTTTAAAGCAATCCATTGATACTGGTTTTGGTTGGTTGTTTCTGATCCGCAATTTCCGTTGATTCAAGGCCCAAGCTGGCACCCCCCGTACGACCAGTCCGAGAGGACTCATGCTGTGTGTCACGGGGAGAAATACTACCCAGCTTAAAGAGTAGGCTTTGGCAATTTCATTGGGTAATGAATATGGGATAATAGGTTTTGAATATTTTGATATGGCGTGTGTATATATATATATATATGTGTGTGTCATATAACCAGCGACGCTTGGGATATTGCATGATCTTGCTGGGTAAGCCAAATTGAGGATGTCACAATTTCTCACATGCATCTTTTTTGTATCCAACAGATTGTTGGATATCCAGATATTTAGATATTGTAAAATAATCTATATTTGGATGTTGTGGGATATTTGATTGTATCGAAGAGATTTACTGTTGATGAAAATCAAAACCAGGTATACTGAATGGAGAATCGTTGGTGAATCTTTTGCCATTGTGCATGAAAGAATCTTGCATGTCACAGAAAACAAAGTGCGTCGATAATCTTGCAGCAAAAATCCATAGGAACCCGAGTTCCAGCTACCACAAGTATCGGAAAATTGGAGGTCTTTGCTGGCATTTAGTGATTGCTTTTAGCTAGAAACCCTCCAGATTTAAGGCTTTTAGCTAGAAATCCTATAGCTCCACGTTTTTCCGGGCGCAATCGTCTAAGTTTCAGCTATGACTCATGTCAACCCCTGATGAATACACCCTGGTTTACTTAAAATCTCCGGGATTCCCCCAAGCAGTGATGTCATTTGCTACTACACTCGTACTGTACGCAATGATCAACAACCTATAATCTACAACAGCCTAGTTTTTTTAATCTGGGATTGGCATTAGACGTCATTGGACAAGTCATGCAAGTTCTACTAAGCTCCGAGGTAACTCAAACAGGTTTGTCTCAAAAAAGGGTACCCCAGAATCCACTGGATTATCAGTTAAATTCTCAGTATGTTCATTCATTTTCCCTAGTGTTGCCTATTAAAGGAACTTTTTGGGTATATATATATATATACATATATATATATACATATACATATATATATATATATATACATATATATATATATACGTATATATATATATATAGAGATATCCCATTTTCAGACACCCAAAGATGGCCGGAAGATCCACCAGGAAGTACTCGGAGTCCGAAAGCCACAAGCAAGGTGTCACCGAGGGATGAACGACGTGGTAAAGTGATTCAGGGCATCCCACTTTTAGGATTTCTATAGCCATAGGATCCATGGTGCTGCTATATATGGTAACATGGATCCCATCAATATACCCCAGTCATGTTAGCATATATACCAGCACCATGGATCCTATGGGATAGCTAAACTCAGGATTCGATCATCCTCAATGTACAAAATTTCTATTTGTTTGAGAGCAAGAATGTATGCCACTTCATCTGTTGCCATTCGAATGTACGAATATATATAATGTTCACATAAAAAATGCAATGTATCTAAGCCTCGCCATGGATTCATGGATATAGGCGGCCAACATATGGGAATGCAGTGAGGTTTTCGATGGGGATATGATAACAGCAACGATGGACCTCAACTCGCTTCCATTGAAGAGAATGGCTACTGTGACCCCTGGTGGATGAATTAGGGCCCAAACAACAAACAGTTGTAAGCTATATATAAGTTACCCTCTGGTTATTTAACATAGCCATGGAGAATGGCCCATTTATAGATGGTTTACCTATTAAAAATGGTGATGTTCCATAGCTATGTTAAATAACCAGAGGGTATGTATAATAATCATTGGATGAACATGTGTGGATCCCTGCCAAGGTAAACAAACATGGGCCTTGTGCATTTTGGGCTTGACATCGTGTGACAGTTTGGGTTGACATCGGCACCAATAAGAAGTTCCCCATCAAAGAATAGGCAGGAAATCATTGGGCATATAAAATAAGAGATAAGGAACGATAAATGTCATACTCGTATATTAATATTATATAATTCATAAATATAAATCAATGTAAATCAGGGATACATAAGGGTAATTTGCTGCGGCTCCTACCCATCCTTGGAATTGTTCAGCACCGTGCTGTTGTATGGAGTGAAACTTCCAGCAACCAGCTTCTAGTAATTTAACATAGTTTTGGCAAATGGCCCATCTTAAATTTCCAGAGTGTGTATGAATATCACTCTGTTACCATGGTAATTACTGTGGTTAAATTACCATGTTAAACATTTTACCAGAGTAATTACCACATAGTTGAATAAGAAAAAATGTAATTACTATGACCATGTGGTATTTGTGTAACCCTCTTGACATGCAACATGAGCAGTTTCAAAAGCTCTTTGTGGTTGATTAGTTCAGGGGTTACACTGGCCACCTGAAGGTAGCCCCATGATGTTTGGCTTTCTGTTCCGATGGACCATGAGATAGATATACCACGTTTTGAAAAAGCACATGTAAGACTGCCCTAAAACACATGTACCCTTTGGTAATTTAACATAGCTATTGAAAATGGCCATAGAAATAGTGGATTTACCCATTAAAAATGGTGGATCTGTCCTGTCCATAGTTATGTTAGTCATTACCAGAGGGTATACAACTGAGTGTTGGATGTTGGTATGTCCTTGTTTTTGGCATGATGATATCCCAATGACTTTAGAATATCCTTCAGGATCCTTCAGGGGCAACCAGATATAGAGTGCAACAATCAGCTCTCAGCATCATAAAACCTCATCATGATGGTTATGGGAAGCATCCCCAAAATACCCTAAAGTGCCCAAAGAAATGTGTTGCTGGTTGGTGGTTTCCAATGTTCATTGGTGGTCAGCTATACTAGTACATGGGATGGTTGATTGAAATGAATTATATTGTCGGGAGGGGTTAAAACCATCAACTAGTTTGTTGTCAGTTACCAACTCTCCAAAGTCGTTCCTTCTGAATCTCTTCCCCAGATGAACCAAACGCGGACCTCGGAGCCCAAAGCAGGCGCTGGGGCCACCCCAGTTCTTACCCTTTCTTGGCGTCAAAAAGGTTAGAAGGTGATGAAGCGTAGAGACGATATGAGACGATGAGTTGGTATTTTCAATGTTCAAGATGTATTCTTCTGCATATGACTAATTAAGGTGAAAATGCACAGAAACGGATGCACATGATTATATAGACATTGAGGGTTTACTGGGCGCGCTGAGAATGTCACTTATCCGAATATTTTCGCGTCGCACAGACCAGAAGCTGAAACCAGAAGTGAGGATGACAGTGTTGTTGCTTCTGTATGTTGTCAAGTTGCACAAGATATTGGCTCAGCGCAACGCAGGCGCTACGCGTGCAAAGACACCACCGCGCGCAAAGACACCGCCACGAGCAAAGACACCATCACGAGCAACGACACCACCACGTGCGAAGACACCACAACCACGCGAGAAGACACCACCCAAGGCGTGCAAGGGAGGGCCCCCGGTGTTTCGGGAAGATTTCAGTCAAGGTTTGAAGATGTTTGAAGATATCATCTGGTTGGTGGTTTGGAACATTTGGATTATTTGTCCCATCATATTGGGAATAATCATCATCCCAACTGACTCATATTTTTCAGAGGGGTAGGTATACCACCAACCAGTCATGGTTGAGTATCTCGTATCCCAATTTTCGTTGCCAGCGCCAGCCTGTAACTTCATCTTTAAACGGTTTTCATATGCTTCTTTATTTATACCATGCATTTAGAGATGATTTAATTTATAGAAGCTGGCGATTTCCATAAGTATGTGAGTTTTCCAGAGGGTATCTAAGTATCTATGGTCATCCTTTATTATCCTTTATTGGCGTTTCATTGTGTTTCTTTGGTTCCTTCCTATGTTCTGGAAATCGAACATGAACGGAACCTTAAACTTGCTATGGCGGCTCTTGAGAGGCAACAGCAGCACAGAAATCCCAATCAAAATGGGCCATTTGAGGGGTGGGAAAAGCCATGTTTTCTTCGAACGAATCCAAAATTGGATGGTGTAGTAGTGATAATGATCAAAATTATGCGAGAAGCCGGGGTTTACATTTGACCTCCTTTCATAATATCCACAAGTATCCACAAGTTATGGTCCCACTGATTTGACTATTGAGATGTCTCAGATTTTCCAATGTCGCTTTCCTTGGTAATGCAGTATATCTAACAGCTTCTCACTATTTAGCTGTTGAAAGCTGATGTCTGCCGCATCCTGGAATTTCACTTCCCCTGCCCGGAGTGTAGCAAAATCGAAAATCGCCGTGAAAGGCGCAACCCAAGAGCGCAGCCATCCGCACCGGTGCATGGCCGTGAGGAATGGACGAGAGCTTAACTGTGTCTGTGTTGACCAAATGTAAGACCGCTATGATCGTTTTTACCCGTCACTTTTTCGAGGTACCTAGATTCTTGAGAATAGACAATAGTGTGTTTGTGTGTTGATAGTGGAAGTTCCCAATCTCATCTATCACTGCCAAGACACGTTTATTGCGGCTTAGTTTAAGGATGTGTTATTTCCCAATGGGAAATAACATGAAATAATCCAATATTAACCATTTGGATCCATTTGGGGAATCTATAGTTTGCCCTTTTACAAGGGGAGGGCCTACTTTCACCTCCAAGTCATGCCCAGTGACCCGCGAATGTACATAGATCACCAACGCGACGAATCGCGTTAAACGCGAACGCAAAAAGAATCCGGGAGTCGGCCATCAGTACCCATCCCATGTCGAATCCATGTCTGATCCATGGGTAACAAATATGAGATGCCCAATAATATGTAGGTTTAGTGCCAGAATATGGGTAATTATGTGGGTAATCAAGATCCATATAAACATCATTTAGTTTTCCATAAGATCCATATAATAAACAATGCCATAATCATAATAAGATGTCATAAGATGTTTAGTAGCCATCAATCTGTAGTACCCATTGACATATGTATGAAATATAGAGACAATTGTCATCCACAGATGGAACAGGGTGCCGTATGTTCAGACAAACTCATATGCTCCACGTATTGAATGATGAACTTTGTTTGGGCCTGTTGTGGGGTAAATGAATATTCCATACTGTTTCAATGGGAATTCCAGGATCCTAAAATGAAGCTACTGTACCAAAAAAAAGGCCATATTTTGAGGCTATATCCCCCTAAAAAATAGGCCTAAAACATAGGCCTCAAAAATAGGCCTACAATATATGGGATTGGTACCTCCAATCAATCGGTTCCTGTTGCATGGCCATTGACGGAAGACATCCACCTTGGATGGTTGGAGCATCTGGGCAATCCGCTCGCCCTGTAAAAATGGCACTGTTACCAGATCCAGTCCACTCATCTACACAGTACATGTATAATCATATATATATATATAATATATATATAATATATATATAATATATATATAATATATATATAATTGTATATATATTATACAATTATATGTACTATGTACATATATATATATATATATACATATGTCGTATGCATGCCCATCTACAAGTCAGAGACTCATTTCGAGAACTTTGCTGCCACACAGCTCAAAGCCTCGGCTCCTTGCTACCGTCGTCCCAGGCGAGGGTTTTACCGGGGTTCGAGGGGCTGACTCGGGAGGAATGTCTCACATGCAATGCAGTAGTGTAATACATAGTGTACCGTTGTTTCTGTAATGTAATGTTATTTTATGGATTTGTTTGTATTATGTTATCTTATGTTATCTTATGTTGTCTTATAATATGTATTGTTATACAATGAATGACTAAATGCATGCATGTATATACACATCATATAGACATCTAATGGTGATTCCCTGAGCAGGTTCGACAAATTCTGCCGTTTTTTTTCTTCCCCCCGTACCAGATTCAAAATCCCTCCAGGCCAACTCTACATCGCCAGGTCTTTGCCAGCGAATGGCCGCAATGGCTAAAAGCAACAGCGAAGGAGCGTTGGGGAGCCTGGACGATGGTGAGGGGAAGCAGCCCAGGTATCAGCAAGGGAAGTGTACCCCAATAGCTGGATGGTTTATTGCATGGAAAATCCTAGAAAAAAATGGATGATTTGGCGGTACCCCTATGACTTAGGAAACCCCAATGTGCAGGCTGTAGGATCTGGCCCTATGTAGATGTGCTTTTCTACGATTCAGCCAGATGATATCTGACAGGCTACACCCATGCAGGGATGACTTGGGCAATGACAGCGTTGGAGTTCTCATGATTTCTCAGAGCCATGAGTTGTAGTGTTTGATGGCCAGAAAGGGAAGGTTTTCCAATCAACAGATATGAAATGATATGAAGCTCAGGGAGATTTACATAGTTTCTTGAAATGGAAACACTGTGGGACTTTTCCTTGTATTTGTATATGGTCCATGTTAATTATGTTGATGCTTCCAGAACTATGATACCATCTGGATGGTTTTGCCAACTATTTTTGATGCTGACCCGGGATATGGGGTAATGCTATCCTCTTTGAATGATATGTCTATACGCTCTGGCAGTAAAACATGTCTGGCTGCAAAGTTCCCCATTTACCCTCTGGTAATCCAACAAATGGAACATACCCATTTGGTTCCATGTTTTTTCCCAGCTATAAACCCTTTATTTAGTATCATTCACTGGGGGATCTGCCAGCCAGCAACAAAAATGACACCGGGCTGGATGTTATTTTCCTATCCAAAACCAGGGGATTCCGTGAGAATTTTGGATCTTTTGGATGTAACTGAAAAGATTGACCTCAATCTCAGGCATCAAGTTTGGTCACTTTATTATTTATTTATATATATAAATATTTTATTTCAGAGCCTGGCCCAACCGGAATCATCGCAACATCAGCCCGCCGGCATTGAGGCATGACTTCGTGAAGAACTCAAAGGACCGGAATGTGTACGGCCTGGATATGATTCCATGCGAAAATTGAGGGATGTCCAAAACCAAAAACTTTTGACTGGGATAAAACGATATAAAACAAATTCACTGAGATATACTATGATATACTTAGAATATAGAATCCAACAAATGCATGGTGAAGACTGAAACATACATAGAAAGGCTTTGCGTCCCAGATCTGTTTTGTGTGGTTCAATCAATATTTGGGTGAGTCTAGTCAATTTTCAAGTTTTGTTGAATCGCACTAATATTTGTTGGTCACTGTACTGCTCAAATCACCTCTTGCTCAAATCCACATTGTTTTCAGTTGAAATCTCTGAAATGTGGTAGACACGATGGCATAAACCATCCCCAATGACCAGAAAATAGGTTGTGGATGGTTGTAGTAAGCCTCCAAAATTGAAGTTTTATGGCATTGGTTTCTCTACTTTTCATTACCTTTGATACTTCGAATTCCCGCAAGAGACGCGTTTCGTGTCGCAGGTTGGCTCCGCCACTGGGTTCATGATGGTGGCTGGCAGCATGCTCGCTATTCCTCACAAGACCGGTGGATGGCTCGGTTGGATGGATGGATAGATATATGGGGTGTTGCATAAATGGTGGTACCCTAAAATGCATGGTTTAGAATGGTAAACGGATGTAAAGGGCTGATTTTGGTAGGAAACCTCCATATAAGCTAGATACATAGCATAATATACTAATGGAATGGATATAATACGATAAACCCGGTGCCATAAAAACCATCCCCAAGTCATCACCATTTTATGAGTGCTATGTTCACCATCCCCAGTCATGGTAGTTGTGGAAATGGCATGGTAGTTGAATCCCACAAGTTATTGGGGAATGAACATTATATAACTCATATTTAAGTGGTGGCTTCCTAAAATGCAGGATCCCGAAAAACGTGGTTTGATTTTCCTGGAAAATCCACCAACAAAAATATGATTTTCATGGAACATCCCATCAAAAAACTGGATGATTTGGGGATATCCCCATGACTTTGGACCCCCCCACCATGTCACATGGGTCGCCCCCAGGCACCAAGATGAAGATGCAGACGGCGCCACGTTTCAGTGGCGTCCGGAGGGCCCGGAGGGCCCTGGCGGAGCCCGGAGGACTTTCCCAGTAAAACCCATGGAAAAACCATGGACAACTTCCATTTATAACTGGTTGGTGGTTTGGAACATGAATTTTATTTTCCCATATATTGGGAATAATCATCCCAACTAATATGTTTCAGAGGGGTAGGCATACCACCAACCAGATAAGGGATGTCTAAGAGGATATCCTAATTATTGCCACGATCTCCGGAGGGCTATTTGTTGTATTGAAAAGTGGGATATGTATGGTATGGAAATGTTACAGTACTTTGTCGCTGGAGAAATAATCCAAAAAAATGTCATGCCCAAACTCCCAAACCCTCTCATACCTGAACCTACTGGTTGATTGATGTCGCGCAAAAGCGAAGCACCCGCCATTCTTGGCATTGTGGATCTGAGTGGAAATAAGGTGTTTCGGAATTGGTTTCAAATTGGGCAAACATCCATCCAATCTATGGGAAATTGCGACCCTAAAAGAGACCCAGATCTCTGTTTGATGGTTGGTTTCCTTGCTCCAGATGACTCATCGCCAAGGTCTCAGAGTATCAGGAGTGCTACAAGGAGGTACCCGCCAGGGGACAAAATTCCACACGTTGTGTTGGGACATTTACTACAACATAAAGTTTGGGAAAAATAGTATAAAGTTAAGTTAAGAAAGTACCATCCCCTCCATCAAGAGAACGACCCTCCTTAGCGAAGAGCTACAGCGGGAGGTGGTCTTCCATCGTATCCAGGTCCATTCCTATCCAGGATGATGATACCGACGTATGTATATGAAAAAGGCGGTTGAAACAACCAAGAAGTATAGTCATTATTATATGATTATATATTATATGTTGGGTTGCTTTATATCTATTGTATATATAATATCGATAATATGCTGGGTTGCTTTAGTGACCATTCTGATACTATTAGATCTATGTTATCACTGTTGGGTTGCTTCCCTAGTCCCCATGATGAGCCTTGCTTGGGCGGTGACCTGGTGGCTTCATTGGGCAAGGTCATGATTGGATCTTTGGTATGTCTCTGTAAAGGGAACTTGCCAAGGCCACGGTGAAATTATGGTGAAACTGGTGAAACTGGTGAAATTGAGACTATGGCATGATGAGGTTTGTATGTGTTCTTCCGCATTGGTCAAGAACACCCATGTAATAATGTACGGGTTTCAAAGAAGCATGAAAGGCCATTGTCCAACCCAATGTGACAGTCTAGGAATATCAAAACCAAAGGCTCCGTGCACACAAAGCATTTCAGACTGCGTTGTAGACATGGTGAGTAGATATGATATTAGGATATGACAGGAGGTTACCATTGGTTTTTTGGGATCCCATGGCATTAGCCAATGACTTCACCCAGCCCAGCGATGGCATTAGCCAATGACTTCACCCAGCCCAGCGCACCGCGGCACCGCGCAGATTCCGCACTGCTATGCATCGATGGATAGGCACAACCAGACGTGTGTCGCACGTTGCAGGTAGATTTCTGGTGATGACATCATCATCTTAGATTGCACAATTTGATAATGATAGGTTTGCATAGATTTGTGATATCCCTTTAGAATACCTCACAGCTCATGTTTGCTGGTTCCCTTATGTTCTGTGAGTGATATTGATGTGATAGCCCAAATTTTGCTCGTGGCTTGCCTTGTCGTTCCATTCCGCCTACTCAGATGATTCCTGAACGTGGTGGTTCGTCAATAGGTCAATGGAATGAATATGGAGTTATGTCCCATTCAATCCCAGCGCCACTTGGTTATAACATGTTATAACCCAGTTATGGGATATTTACTAGGAATTGGTACAACAACATATATATATATATGCTCGTTTTGCCGAAGGTAATACCTGTAAATGTGTAGAGAACGGCCGAAACGTGGCCATTTTGGGTCAAGCTCACTCGAACAGCCACCCCCTCTCCTTGATTTGTTTTAGGAAGAAAAATCTGTTCGAGGGTGGCCGGCATATTTATATATACATATACATATATATATATATGTTTTTATATATCCAAAAAAAAAAACACAAAGTTTTGGGAGACCTACTTTGGGATGAGGGGAGAGGAGAAGGCTCTCCAATGCATTTTTGTTTGTTTATTTTGGTGTGTGTGTGTGTTGTTTTTTGCAGATAGCAAATAGCAGATGGTTGACCTTGCAATGAAACAGTCAATGAAATAGAAAAAAAGGTAGGTCCTGGTGGGGGGGGAGCATACATAGATATATATATATATACACATACATACTGGTTGGTGGTTTCAAACATTTTTTATTTTTCCCATTTTCCATATATTTGGAATTTCATCATCCCAACTGACGAGCTCATATTTTTCAGAGGGCTAGGTCAACCACCAACCAGTAAAAATCTTAGCTTATACCATCTAGACATATCCCATTGAATTAATATGAATATATTAAATCCCATTAAATCCCATAATATTATTTAATATATACCATCTGACAACCAGTAAAAATCTTAGCTTATACCCTCTCAGTCAACGTTTTCTGCATCCGACCAGACGTCAGGAAGCCGCTCATTGCGTACCATCCCAACGCCACGCGATCGCGCTTGGCCGAGGAGGCGAGGTGGCCCATGGGATGGGATCAGATGGGATACCCACTGGTAAACATCCAAAAACTATAGAAAGTCACCGTTTCGAATAGGTCAATCAACTATTTCTATGGGGTACAATTATACAATATACCCTCTGGTAATTTGTAACATAGCTATGGAAAATGGTTCATTGAAATAGATGTTCTACATATTAAAATGGTGGTTTTCAATAGCTATGTTAGTTTACCAGAGGGTAAATTATGGGATTTTTTAATGGGAATGAATGGGAATTGATTTGTTTATGGGATTTAGTGGGATTCGGATTGGGATTTCGGATTTAATAGGAGGATCCTTTGTTGATTTTCCTTTTAAGAAAGACGAACTTCCATAGCCACAGTCAATAACCAGAGGGTATGGCATGTCTGAACTTTCTTGTATGATAATATATATATATTATACATATATATATATTATACATATATATATTTTAGATAGATATATAGATAGATAGATAGATAGATAGATAGATAGATAGATAAGATAAGATAGATAGATAGATAGATAGATAGCTAGCTAGCTAGATTAGATCGATCGATCGGATATATTAGATTAGATTAGATTAAATTAGATTAGATTAGATAGATAGATTAGATAGATTAGATAGATTAGATAGATTAGATAGATTAGATAGATTTGATAGATTAGGTAGATTAGGTAGATTAGGTAGATTAGGTAGATTGGATAGATTTGATAGATTAGATAGATTATGATTAGACATATTAGACAGATTAGATAGATAGATAATGATCGATAGATCGATAGATAGATAGATAGATAGAGAGATAGATAGATAGATAGATAAGTAGATAGATAGATAGATAAATAGACAGATAGACAGATAGACAGATAGACAGATAGACAGATAGACAGATAGACAGATAGATAGACAGATAGACAGAGAGATGGATGGGATGGGATGGGATGGGATGGGATGGGATGGGATGGGGTAGGATAGATAGATAGATAGATAGATAGATAGATAGTTATATTTAACCAAGAGATAAACCCGTTGGGTTTGGCTTGCTCACAACTTGAAGTCACTAGGATTATTACTGCCGTCCGGTGAAGTCAGTGGAAAAATGATGGACTCAGTCGATTTGAATTGGGGTACCCATTTTTCACACCCAAATTAGTAACGGTGGCAGTGCCAGTAGGGGTATTCAAGCCATTGCCATTGTATTCAACTTTTTGGGAAGGACTCCAAGGTGGTATTGCCATTGGTAAACATCATAAACCCTCCCGAATATGACCATAGGGTGGTGTAAACCCTCCACAATTAGAGGATCATCCCAAAGACGCCGTTCCAAGATGGCTCAGGATGCTCCAGTGCCTCTGAAGAATGCATCAACCATTGCCTTCCAGGACTGGTCTTCGGCGAAACTTGAGGTTTTTTTGCTACGTTTGGACAAGTTGAAGTGTCACATCCTCATTTTCTTGGCATAGAATGTTTCGTCAGGTCAGGGCAGTTTAAGCGTTAAATCATGTTAAATTATCTCAGTCTTGAGACCCCAATTTTACACAATGGATTTGAACCTGAACATTTTCACATGGAAGATCAGTGAGAAAAGAGCAGCAGGTCAAAATTTGGATAGAATTGGGGTGCTCGATTTTGAGTCACCTACAGCCCATCTTGCAACATTGGCCTGATATCACTACAACCAATCAAAGATCAAGAACCGTCCAAGAGCTACTGTATTGAAAAACAGCAGGGCACCTTAATTCATAATACGCACAACAGGGTTGCCTCAAACAATTCTGGTCAATTTTCACAGAGTCAGGACCGATTCTGTGTTCACAATCGTCGCTTTGCCCCTTGGTTTCGGGGATGGTTGGACTCCTGTCAAAGCCATGGTGCCATATGACTAGGGGAATACACATCCATGAACCAGCGATTTTCTTGGGTACCATCCGGGTGCCAGGGTTTTGACTCATAGCCATATCATCATCATCATCATCATCATCATCATCAGATCATGGTGCTGTCTTCTTCGTGCACGACACTCCTTGACCGAACCGACGTCCGTGGAAATCTCTGAGGTGACGACACACAAGAATTACTACACTGGGGAGATGCCAGACATGAGGACGTCGGAAACAGGGCTGGAGGATGAAGATTGGGGACGCAGCTCTTTTATGGTGGGGAACTTTCCCGGCAGAAATTTAAGGCTGCCTGGAAAATGATGTTCCTCTAGTAGAGTCAAAGTTTCTGCAAAAGTTTCCTCTCAGTTGTGCATAGGAATGAAATGCATGCGCAGTACAGATTGATCTCTGCTTGTTTGGAACTTGGAAAAATCTTGGACACCGCAAAAATGCAGAATTTTGCATACTGTTCCCAATGAAAACATCCCAACAAAATGTTTCGTTGCAAGATACTTGCCTATATTTATATGATGTTATATATGTTTCTTATGAAATATATTGAAATATAATGTTATATGTTATTGTTTCTTATATGGTGTATGTTACCTATATTTATATGATGCTTAATATGATGCTTAGCCACATGTTCTAGTGCTTCCAGTGCGCAGCAATGTCGCGCAGGAGTAATCCGGGGATGATTGCCGACTCGACCCGCTTGAAGCGAATGCTCCAAGCACGGGAGCTTGGGAGGCTTCAAGAAACGAGTTGGGTATGGATCAATACCTATTAATACCATTTTTAGGGGAATGAACATCCATTTACCAGCTATTTTGATGTGAACTACAGGGGTACAAGGTTTTGACACACTGCCAGTTGATCAGCTGGTGGTCTTCCACCCTCTGGTAGACATACAAAAAATGATGGAAAATCGCCAGTGTTTCCATGGGTAAATCAACTATTTCGACTGGGCCATGTTCAATATGAAACTGTTAGTTGACCAGGCCGGGTAAGTCATGGGTTTGACCCCAAGCCATGATCATCCAGAAATATCCGTTGATATCCAGAACCTAGAGATGTCAGTGGTCAGTTGATGTCAGTTGTAGTTTGGGTAAACCTTAAACCTTCACTTCACAAGAGATTTTAAAAGAGCGACATCATACTTCAAGTTCTTGGTCAGTTGTAGTTTGGGGGAAATGGTTAAAACGAATTGGTGCCCCGATGACTTGAGAAACAGCTACATGTGCACTACATGCCTCACAGGCATTTTCATGGCAAACATGTTTTCAGGAGGGTCCCTGGGGGTGCAGTTGGGCTTCTAAATGGGCATAACTATAGGGTTATAGGTATAATCACCACAACTGGTTGGTGGTTTGGAACATTTTTCATTTTTCCATATATTGGGAATTTCATCATCCCAACTGACGAGCTCCATCATTTTTCAGAGGGGTAGGTCAACCACCAACCAGATCGGGTTATAGGTATAATCACACACAAGTTGGGATATAACCCGTTCTGATGATTTCTGATGCTTTAAGTATAAAAGGAACATTTTTAGGAACTGGAACTGCCCATGGATTTCTGGATCACCAAAGCATCCAGCGCCATACGGGTGCCGCCTAAGGACAAGTGATGCTGGGGCCCCAAGTGGAATGATTTGGGCAAGATCCCTGTGGGGATGGGCTTACCTTACGCTCTGTCCTCATTATGAGGTGTTACCAATGTTACCATCTGGTTATTTAACGTAGCCATGGAAAATCCCTTATAAATGGAGGTTTAAAGGGAAAATCATCTATAAATGGGCCATTTTCCATAGCTATGTTAGTCGTTACCAGAGGGTAAGACAATCTCAAATTTATGTTGTTTTTTTAATGAAGCAAGTGGTTTAATCAGATACCAGTGTTTCATTGAGCTGGGCAACTCGATGAATGTCGATGATTTGTGCATCGAAAAGATGGTCCCCACTGTGGTTGTTTGAATATGGTCACATGCAAATGCTGTGCGTCATGATTCTTCTTCGGATGAGCAAAACCCAAGTGTTGTTCACCGAACACCTTCAAACTTGTCTAAAAAGGAAAGAAACTTTGACACCATGTTGGTTCTATGTCAAACCTTTCTTAGCTGCTGTTAGCCTTTTTATGCTTCTTTCCCTATCGATTGAGTAAACAAATGTGGATATGTCTTAAAATTGGGCACCCCAAATTCTCGCGGGTAATCATAATTTGCTCGTGGCAATTTACACACTAAATTGTCTGGGCATCCAGCACTTTGAGACACGCCAATGGGTCGAACAGAACTTATTATCCCCATCCCCAAAATCACGAATGAATGGCTGAATAGTATCAATTAGCCCCCAAAAAAGATAGAACAGTCATGAACAGAATAAAATCATGTAAATCCTATACCAAAATAGTGGCGTGTTTTCCTATTGGGGGTGGCTATCCAGAAATGGCCATGGATCCTCAAGCGTCCCAGGTGGAGCTGGGTGCTGAATGGCTTGGAATGACGAACTGTGGGACGTTTCTCCAGTTGTGCCAATGATATTGGAACACGCATGAACATGTATAAAATGTGGAATATGTATTTGAATGTTAATTGAGTGATGTAGGTATACATATTCCAAATGTATACCTAAACTTCCTTAGGTATGTAGGTATACAGTTGATGTTTAGGACTAAACTAGGTATGTTTAGGTGACTTGTTCTATCCCGTTTTGTCCACAAGGATCCAACATGGGAGCACAAAAGCCCTCTGGTAAACTAACGTAACTATGGAAAATCACCATTTTTAATGGGAAAATCACCATTTTTAATGGGAAAATCCACCATAAATATCCATAAATGGCCATGTTCAATAGCAAACTGTTAGTCATTACCAGAGGGTAGATCCTCAAACGAGGGGCCGAGTTGCTTCCACGGCGCCTGCCCTTTGCGGCCGGGTCTTCCGAATGGAGGTCCGGAGCGATTTCGGCACGGCAGATGGTGACAGGATCGAAGATCCCACTGGTGGTCAAAGACCAGATGACCTGCGTGGTGTCAGAGACCATGATTACCATGGAAATTCCATGGAAAATACCAGGGAATTTTATGAAAATTCCATGGAAAATGATGGTTTATGGTAATAATATGTTATCATATATTATCTGGTGGGTGGTTTGGAACATGAATGGATTATGACTTTCCCACCATATTGGGAATTTCATCATGCTCCCAACTGACGAACTCCATCATTTTTCAGAGGGGTAGGTCAACCACCAACCAGATATATCATATAGACATATCCCATTGAATTAATATGAATATATTCCATTAAATGCCATTAAATCCCAAAATATAATATAATATATAACGGTATCAACATTTGAATATGTGGAGGGCGGGCCAGACCGCGAGGCCCCGGAGGTAGTATGAAATACAAGTTCGTATGTTTAAATGTAGCTACCTATGTTTAAATGAATTGTATTCCGTGTGTTTAAATGGCTGGGCGGGCCAAGGAAAACCTTCCCGGAGGTAGTCTATTTTTTTTTCTGTTCGTATATTTAAAAGTCCGTATATTTAAATGTAGTTACCGTATATAGCATATTATGCACCATTATTCATCATTATTCATCACTATTGTGAATATATCATATCATATCGCCATCAATGTGAGGCCCCCAAGATAGCTAAGTTCGTTTATAACTCCAATAACTATGGTTTATGGTACTTATAACTATAGTTACTGGGGCTTATAAACCAACTTATAACTGGGGGGCCTCACATTGCATCAATATTACATCATTCTGAGCCAGCGGGAAAAGCTCCCCTTTTACAGATGAGGATTCCCGCGCAACATCCAAACTGAGTTCATGGTAAAATCTTCGCCAGAGTTTGAGCGGATGGTAGGTGGGACAGTAGAACTGAAACGGCAACAAAAAACTGTATGAATCTGTGATATAGCCAAACTGGTTGGTGGTGACTGGAACATTTGGATTCTTTTTCCCATCATATTGAGAATTTCATGATCCCAACTGACGAGCTCATATTTTTCAGAGGGGTTGAAACCACCAACCAGTAAAGATCGTTGAATCTGTGATGCCAAAGATATCCAAAGATTGTTTGATCAATGAGAGTAGTTTTGATCTTCCACTTCTACTCATACTTGAGAATCCAGAACATTCTGGAGAGAATTCCAAAAGAACCAAAAGCAAAGATCAAACTATGCAACTGTTACTCTGGAACTTCTTGTGAACAACATGTGTGTTGGATCTTGAAAAACGGATGCCGTGGGCAAATCGGGGACACAGAGCCTGGTTGCATACTTCATGTTAGCATCTTTTGAGATTAAAGCGATTTTTCCACCAATCAACACATGGTTTTTACATGGTTTTACGCGATTCCCTCTTCTCATCTTCCAGGGATTACTGTTCTTTCCAGGTCCTTGACCATCGAATCCTTTTTTTTTTCCGAAAAGCGTCGTGATCGGTGGGACCAGGCTGAGCAAAATCTTGATGTCGGTGATCGTTGTCGGAAGTTTGACCACATTTTTAGAGGCTCCCCCCTAGAAACACTGGTTCAGCAATGGATCTATGATGATCTATGGAATCTACCCTTTGGTAAACTAACATAACTATGGAAAATCACCATTTTCAATGGGTAAATCCACTATAAATGGCCATGTTCAATAGCTACGTTAAATTACCACAGGGTATGCATTGAGGGGGGTTCCTTCTTGGGTCAACCAATGTCAACCCAACCATTTTCATTGCTTTGGGTGATCAAGTTTCTGTGCGACTCCCTTTTAAGTGGGATCCAGATTAATAGGAACTTAAGGACATCCCCAATATGTCCCATTCAGATACAAAGTCGGAAGACACGTGCATTATTGTATTGGGGTTGCTTCTATCATTGTGAAGTGGGTGTTGACTCAGGCTTGAGGGCTCTATGGACCGCACTTCAAAGTGTGTTTGGAAGCAGCCATTAGACTAACTTTCAAGATGCATATACATTTGGGAATGGCTTAAACATGACGTGCCAGTGGACGGACAATTTTGGCAGTCTTAGTATTGAACCATCCATTTGTGCGTCTAATTTTGGAGCTGCATTGAGTAAGCAACGCCCGCTTCATATGACATTGGCTACAATATATTATTGGGGATTCAGCCAATAGTTCCAAAGATTTTTTCTGGGGGCTTAAAAGTTTCGACTATCGACCCTCGTTAAAACAGTGCCATCTGCGCTGTGGGTTTCCGTTCGCCAGAGACCGCTACCTTTCAGTTGGTTTGTGGCAAAAGGCAGCGGTATTACTGACCATATGGGGTCTGAAAATCCGGGATATTCACAAACAACCAGTATACAACCATTTTAATAGTGAAAATGATGATAATCCATTAGATTTGGGGGGCAAGCGATTTTCCGACAAAGCCGAGAGCGCAGCCACTGTCCACCGTGTCCCACGATCAAAGTCCTGGGTGATGCCGAAAGTGGTGATAGCAACCGGGGGAAGCCCATGATATCCCAATTGCATGGCGGGATATTATATTTATATATATATTGTATATGCAAGTATATATTTATATTATATTAGATGTAATGTCATATTATAAATTGTAACTATGTGTTTACTGATTTATGTATTGAATTCCTTTCTGACTCATATCATGCATACCGTGGGCATACCAGTACCGCACAAGGCGGAGAGGTGAGTTGTTGTGACGCATGGATGGCAGAGCGAGCCCCCTGATGGATCGAAAGGTGGTTGGGGCTCTGAGTCTCTCTCTCTCTCTCTCTCTGTCTCTCTCTCTCTCTCTCTCTCCCTATGTAGCTATCTATCTATCTATTTATCTATTTATATATCTACCTACCTACGTATCTAGCTGGATAGCAGCTATCTATCTACCTATCTATCTATCTATCTTTCTTTCTATCTATCTATCTATCTATCTGTCTATCTATCTATCTATCTTTATGTCTATCTATCTATGTATCTTTCAATCTGTCTTTCTATCTGAAAGGAAGCAATTAAGCGAGGCGTCTTTCAAAAGTGCAAGTTGGCAAGTCCAAAAAGAGCAATTTCTACGACGAGACTTCTTCAGAAAATAAAAGTCTTGAGCCCCCAAATCAAAAAAATCTGCGAGACAACATCCCTGCATTTCCGAACTTGACAGATTCAAGAACGAAGCAATTTGACGAGACCTCCTAGAAAATGGAAGGTTGAGCAGAGAGCCGATGGCCTCATACCCATTTGTTTTGTGATTTTTCCATCCAAATTCTCTAAAGTATTGCGCCTGCCAGGAAGAAATTGGGGGGAATCATACGAAGTGCTGCGCCTGTCACGCGAAATCATCTTAGCAAACCTGAAGGTCTGATGCTCCAAAATGTAGCCACTCTCAGGAAATCAGCACCCTGACTCAGGAAGTCAGCGCCCTGACCTCCTAACATGTCTGACTCGATCATGCGTCTCCTGTACTGCGCCTGCTACGAGAAAAGCATCTTTGCAGATCTTTGCAGAACCTCTTCAAATGCTCCTCGCTTGCCATCTTTTTCTGAAACGGCCGCAAGCCCCACAAGTTTTCTTCTGCATTTTTGGCAAGGTGCAGAACCCTTTGCGCCACACAAAACGACGCTTCAAAGTCCAAAAGTGGTCCAAACGTGTGGTAGTTTTACCATGTTTACTTGGCAATGTGTTTCGCGCCGCAACGGCATGCACTTTTTCAACATCCAAACCTCCAAAAGCGGTTCGAACATATGGTTCCTTTACCATTTTGACTTGGCAATGTGCTTCGCGCCACAATGGTATGCACTTTTTCAATATCTGAACTTCCAAAAGTGGTTCGAGCATCTCGTGTTTTTTGACTTGGAAATGTGCTTCGCGCCACAATGGCGTGCACTTTTTCAACATCCGAATCTCTAAAAGCGGTTCGAGCATCTCGTTTTTTTGTGACTTGGAAATGTGCTTCGCGCCGCAATGGCGGGCACTTTTTGAACAGCTCAACTTCCAAAAGTGCTCCGAGGAGCAGGAGGAGGAGGAGGAGGAGGAGGTGTTTTGCCCATTTCGAGTCAACGCCGTGCACTTTTTGAACATCTTAACTTCCAAAAGAGCCGTGTTTGAACATGTTTTCACATTTTGACTTCGATTTGTGCTTCGCACCCCAGCCGCCTGCACTTTTCCCACCTCTCCACTGCCAAAATTTCCCCGGACGTCAAGTGTTTGTAGCATCTTGACTTCAAAATGCGCTTCGTGCCACAGTGGCTGCACTTTTTGATATCTCATCTGGCCAGATGGCTCCGCATCCGCCACTTTAGCGAACCTACTTTTAGATCCTCCGGAGCCACAAAACATTGGAACAAATCATTGATTTGCAATTTTTCCTGTGCGCACACGGAGATCTTCTTTCTTCTGATTCTTTCTCTGACCTATCTTCTTCTTTCTTTCTAGTCTTTGATTTTTCCCACTTCTATTGTTTTATTTGTCCATATTCTTGAGCTTGGAAATTTGATTTTTTAATTTCTTTTGATAATACAAAGAAATCATATATAATATACACTATACATATAATTATAATATAATACCTGATGTATATTTTACTACACATTACGAATCTTAATTCTAGCCGTTATTTCTGCACCGCCCTCCGGGCCTATGTTTCACAAATCTAGCTGTAACACAACCGGGAAAAAAATATAAATTAAAAAATAATTCTTAATATATATTATATTTATAAAATATATTCATATATATATAAATATAAATATATATATAATTATATATAAATTATTATTTAAAAATATAATATAATTATTAAATAATATATTTATAATATATATATATATATATAATTAATAAATTATTATTTAAAAAAAAAATATATAATATGGAATAAT
>Ga0126342_10002234_pt1 | contig 29682 bp, 26 predicted proteins | sample Cyp1metagenome_FD_92528 | JGI IMG/M metagenome (GOLD analysis project Ga0126342, IMG submission 92528) | Coral microbial communities from Lord Howe Island, Old Settlement Bay, Australia - Cyphastrea 1 metagenome | ecosystem: Host-associated > Invertebrates > Cnidaria > Coral ...
ACGACCTATCAAAAACAGGAGGTTTTGGCCGAAAAATGCCCCCCCCCCCAGGTAAACCTGTAACCTTTTACGAGTGCCATCCGGACGATCACGCCCCAGCACCTTCGGTGCGGGCGGATTTTAGTTTTTTGGACACCATTTCAACTGGAATCCAGTGACCATTGTTTCAGACAGAAGATTTGAGGCAGTTGAGACGCATTCCTGAGCTACAAAATTCAATGAATTTCAGTAGCAAAATTGTTGGGCGACCAGGGGATGATTTTCCCATGGATTTTCCCACAACTATTGGTCTGTCTGAAAATGGGGTATCCCCATAATCCATATAGTTTGGCATAGTTGTCCCCATTAGATGATTGCCATTTTGCGGCCCCATTTCTGGACAAATCCACATCATAAATTTGTTGCTGATATGTCCCCATTATGTCCCCATGATGTTCCGTTGGGATGGTCGGTTGGTTGAATCCCTGTTCTTGTTGATTAAATCCATCATTTATGGACAGAACCATACCATATTAATTCATATTGTTGGTTGAATAATTATCACCATAATGCTTGGTTTAATCTCCATTGTATCTCCCAATTAATCACCATGTTCGGACGCACCATGACATCACATCCCCTGAAAATTTACAAAAAACCTATGGCATTATTTAAAATCGTGACAATGATGATTGATCAATGGATTTGGGTGTACTAGGTACCCTCTAGTGTCAGACAAACCCTGATACAATGATGGTGTTCGTCTCGAGAATCTCCATGGTTTTGATATTGAATTGGTTTCAATCATCTTTGTATCCCATATCTATGCATGATTAATGAAAATAAATCTGCCATTATTTGGGGATGGTTGACATCCCAGCCATAAAAATGGCGACTTGGGGTTCTGGATGGTTTCCCAGGTGCATCCTGAAGTTGACTCGCCTGAAAGGCCCCAATGACGGCGCGCCGCACAGCACCGTTTTGACCTCCCAATGGTTGTTTTTTTGGGGAAAATGCCCCTTGCGAAGAACATTGTGCTATGAATGTTCCAAAGAGGTGGGTTGAAAGACCTGAAAATTGGAATATGATCAGCAAAGGCACAATTTTGATAGCTAAGGAAGTAGGGGACAAAAATGGTCGTGGTCATTTCCCTTGCTGGCTTTCATTTAGGAGGACTTTGCTATTTTCTCTGTTTTTGAGGCTTGCATTTGCTATATATTAAACTTGTTTGGAGACTAGGTCAATCGTGTCCTGCGAAACCAACTTATTGTTGGTTGTACACCCAATTTTGTCGTTGATTGGGCCTTGGGTCGCAACCTATGGCAAACAGGGTAGCAGGAGTTTGACCCGTAGCCATCTAGCATCATATAGCCTCTCTATCCTCTTTTGTTTCTTACCCAGTTCATTGATCCCGTCCTCATTCTTGACGCCACATCCTGCGCAGGTTATCTGAACCACTACTGGCTGAATCTAGTCCAGACAGCGGATGAGCGCCAGACGGCGAATGTCGACCAGCGCCAAAAAACTGAGCCCAGGGACAGGGTGTTTGGGGAAGCCAGGTGAGTCTTCATGATGAGCCAAAATCCTGGTACCCTGTTTTTGCAAAATGGTTGGCGAACGGATGTTCATCCCTCCAGTTATCAAAGGAAGTTGGGAAGCAATCTTCCGAGTTACGGATAAATAGAATTGTGAGACTTTACATCTGATGAAGGGTGGTGTGAGACTTTACATCACAGAACAGTACATCACATAATACATCACATTGAAGGGTGGTGTGAGACTTTACATCACATAACAATACATCATGAAGGGTGGTGTGAGACTTTACATCACATAACTCACATAACAATAAATCATGAAGGGTGGTGTGAGAATTTACACATAACAATACATCATGGAGGGTGGTGTGAGACCTTACATCACATAACAACACGAAGGGGGGTGTGAGACCTTACATCAGAGGGAAGTGGTGACTAAGGGAAGTGGTGACATGGCTGTTGCATGGGGTTTGTTTTGGGGAGGAAGCCGGAGCACGAAACCTTGTGTTTTTCCGTCTAAAGTGGCTGCAGCCGGCGATGAAAGGTACCTCGTGTGTGAGGCGGGTGCGGTTTGGATCGTTTCGATCGTAATCGGTTCTCCCTTGGTGTTCTGCAGCGTGTGGATGCAAATCGCATTGTAATGGTTGTACCTCCGGCAAATCCCCACTATTCGACACGAATATGATCCACATGAACCATTATGACTCGTAAGTAAAGGCGTTGTTGGCCATTGCATAATATTGCTATAATATTGCCTCGGGGGTATTGTAGCTGGCCATTGTTGTCGATGAGGCATTTGCTTTAGCCTTGGTGGGGAATGTGTGCACTGTGCATGTTCTGCACGAAAAAGATTGCTCGACATGCCGTGATCATTCAAGACTCTTCAAAACCCCAAGAAATGGAAAGTAGCTGCAACAAATCCCATCCCCGCATGTTTCTGAAACTTACTTGAGGACCCACAAGTCATCCAATTGTAGCTGGTCGATTTCAGCAGAAAAGCCTAGCAGCTTCGGTTTCCCCTTGATTTTGCTGAAGGGCCAAGCAGATGCGATTGTTTTGAACCACGTTTCCTGCGAAGGCTAGAGAACACACATACACACACGTTTTAAACGAACCTGCATGCATCTCTGTTGGCGTACTGTAATCAGGGTAGCCCTTTGAGGAAATTGAACAAATTTCCAGAGATGGAAACAATCTGGTTCGCAGGCCGTCGATGCAATGCGGATAAAACGCAGGGCATTGCCTGCATTGGCAAAATATATCAGCAATCTCAACCCTGTGGACCTGTTTGCTTTGATATGTTTTTTTTTATTTGGAGCTACCAGGTAAACAACAGACTAAATTAATCTAAATTATATACCTTTCGAGGGAGAACCCTACCATTGATCAGCCAGGTTTTGTAAGCTCGGGGATTGCACAAGTCACAAGTCCATTTCCTAGAAGCTGCTCGGGGCCATGGCATTGCAAGCCCTTGTGGCCTCACAACATTGTTGTGCTGTGTGCGTCCGTGGCCTAGAGTTGGAGATGGCACGCAGATGTTACAGCATTTGGCGTTGGAAAATTGATGTTAATATGTGTTAATGAATCCCCAAGACATCTATGCCATCATATTTTTTTAACCATTTTGCTACCTACATATGCACATACTTAGCTTCTTTGTGATCATTTATATCCTGGCAAAATATGCCAAGGTACTCGTAGCTTGATAGGGCAAGATGGCTGCATGCCCCAAGTTTTTGTATGTTTTTGTTATCCTTATTTTTGGGTTTGAAGCAAATGGAGAGGGGGAATTGCTTCTATGCGGACGCACACACAAACATTGGTTCACTCAGGATGATTGACTGGTATCCACATTTGGTGAGCCTGGTGTTTTTTTTCGTCATTCTGAGCCGCAGCCAAACAACAACGTGAGTCCAGTATAAGATATGTGTTTGTTATTCTACTGCTGTTGATGAGTTTCTTTCCAAGCATCAAGTTAGCTATCACCCCACAGTTGATGTTTGTTCTGATTCCCATTCAAGTGATATCAACATTGTTTTACAGTGACGAGTTAGTGACGCATTTTTATTTTGTACCAGCTAGCCAGGTTACGTCAGGTTAGACTACTGGAGAGTCAAATAATAGTGACTCCCATTGACCAATCTATTTCAGGGGGTGTATGGATTCTTGGCAAACATTCCCAATTTTGTCGGTTCCCAATGATGCTCCAATTGTCGAAGTTCGAAACACAAACCATTTTGTCCAACCCTGTGTTTTTTGTGGCATTTTTCGTTATTTTTTGTGGAGATCTATCCTGATTTTATGGCATGTTGTGAATATCTGATGGGTATCGTTGCAGTTCTACCAAGGCCTTGCGGCTGCGAGGATGCCAGGAGGTGGCGTCACAGCCTCGGTATACAAAGTCTATACATATATATTTATACATATATTTGTGTATATATTGCCGTCTGGGTTGTCAGCTCATGCGCGCAATTATTGAAAAAACATTGCGTCGGATTGGATACCGAAACATGTGGCAGAAGACAGTGGAGGCCCGAAACCCACGATGGCTAGCTTTGGCAGCGTCATGCCAACTGATAGGTATATGTATAGGTGCTTCCATTTGTTTCCTGGACTCTTGCAACTGATAGGCAGATCAACCATCAGCCTTTCATATTCCCATGGGACATGCAGGTATTGGCACGATCGGCCATCACTGCAGAAACCCGCAGCATCCAATCCAAGCAAAGCCAACGTAACAAAGCGGCTCATACAAAGACCCCAAGTGCAGTCTTGCAATCCAGATCGTACGGTCTCAGCCAAGGACTCCCAACATTCATAGCAAGTATGGTAGCCTAGTAGTCAACACCTTCTGGTGGCCTCACATCTAGATTCTTGATGAGCATGCATACCTTGGTTTCTTCCTGAAACAGCATGACATGATTTGTCGGGGACGTTTCTTTCATCCAACAGAAGTAGGGTTGCTACAGGAGTCATTGATTGGGTGTTTGTCGATGACGACTTCCAACATGCCCGGTTGGGCCAGGGGAATAGCATCTTACTTTTGCATGCGTTTCTGCCACTCATGTATGTTTTCAATACCATACAGAACACAAAGCTGACACCTGACCAAGTACTGCAAGAATTTTATGCACGAAGATTGCGCAAGGATGGTCTCCAGCAGACAAAGGACCTGAGGGAGTTTTCTTCACATCAGCAGACATGCATACGACCCGACAATTTCTTGATAGTGCCCATGAAACGTCAAGGAGTTGAAGATTGCTGAAGACCCCTTTGCGGCTTGGATTCGACAGGTAGCTCTCATGTCTTTGCGACAGGGACATGCATCCAGTGGCTCTGACGACCCAGTTGTTGAGCCAGCGGCCAGTGTCATCACTATCCCGTAATCCGATGAGCACGCGAGTCCATCTTCAGTGATTTGGCAGGCCATCCTTTCTACAGACACTCTTGATCAGAAGTTTCGGATTGCACCCGACTTGCCAGCTTCCACCCTCAAATGTGATTTCAAGGTCCCCGCCAGATCGCATCCGAACATTGCAAACCTGGCATCTGAATTCTTTTACCAGCTTGGCAAGCACGGTGGACGACTGAATAAAGAGAAGTAACCAAAGAAAAAAATGTATGGCGAACAGCTAACAACAAATCCGCCCGCACCGAAGGTGCCGAGGCGTGTGCGACCGGACAGATCTGTCAGACTGGTACCGCTTCCTCTCTATCCGATTCTCTGGGTGCGGGCGGTTCTCGTCGCGAAGCGACTCGACTACTGTAATGAATCTAATGTGGCAGTGGGGCATATGTATATGTAATAGTATGTAGTAATGATTCTTGAGGGCACCTATTTCAATACATGCCAAGCATTATTTCCTTTTTTAAATGGCGTATACATGTAGCTCTGTTGGTTCCGGCACTGACATGCCTCCTTGATTTCAATCGTCAGTTTCTTTGTCTTTGGCTGTTCTTGATGTAGAAATACATCGCAACATGCTGAATCGTTGCTTGCAAGTCCACGATCGTTCGCTGCCACAAACAGGTCATACCAACAGGTTCTGGGTTCCTCAGGCATCCTTGAGTGGTGGGAAAGCGATGCAATGGGCAAGGATGAAATGACTCCACCCAAGACTCACCGGGCTTTGAGGTTGAAGTTCCTCCAGTTACATATATTGGTTGGTGTTTTCTGCTTGATTCAAACATGGATTTCCCAGAGGTTGGCACTTTGACACTGTTTGATGTCCTGGATGGTTGGATGAATGTTCATGATGTTCATGATGACCAATTTAACATTTGTTCCAAAAAAAACACGAAAATCAGACATTGGTTTTCAGATTTCATGAACTTTCATGAACATCCCATAGATTCCCAGCTACACGACACATTTTACTTCTATGGATCCGAAACCATCCGAAACCATGGCAGGCGACGAAAATGCCAACGAATCCTGCGGTTTATGCCTGGGACTGCTGCGTGCCTGGCAGGACCACGTATTTTTCGGGGATGTACTCATTGAAAAATGGGATTTCATGGGATTTACCAAGAAACATATTTGGATTTACCAACAAAATGGGATGAACGTTTGGATTTAATTGGGACTTTATTGGGATTTACAACCAATAAAGGTGATGTTTGGTTTTGCCCAAAATCAGTGTGTTTTGGATACATGAATAAACCAGAAGATCTTGGGTTGCCTTCACAAAACCACAGCAGACTATCAGTCACCATCACCAAGACGAAGGATGTGGGTTTGCGATCAGGGCTATGGAGCCGCTTGCTGTCAGATCATGATCCCCAAAAACTAGAACCCCGGGTCCCAGGGTTGTTTGCTGGACATGCAAGGTACCAGGTACATCAAGTTGAATAAAGCACGTTTTGAAATGCACAGAATACCTTTGATCTGGTGCAACGCAATTTAGGCTGGCGAGCTTGGTTCCGGATCACTTTTTGTATCAAATGTGCCAAGGTCAAACATGGTTCCGCTGTTGGACCAAAATATGTGTTAAACCAACAAACATGATGGGTTTAACATTGGATGGTTTAATATGGTTTGATCAACATTAATATGGACTGCTACACTGTTAGTTGGTTTCTCTAATTCTCTCCTCGACAGGAGCCCCTTCGAGCACTTCTGTCGGAGGCTGGGGCGAGCTTGATCTGCGAATCGAGGGTTGCTAACTTTTCCAAGATCAGGAGATGGCAGAACCTGCCACAAGCAGTGACAGAACGTGACAGAACCATATTTGGCCTGGCTTTAGACTCTACCAGACAACACATTTGGACGATGGTCGGTGTGGACATTGGACCTAAATATTGATCCAATTTTCATGGACGATGAGCGGCAGGAACCCAAACTGGAAGGTGAGTATCTGTAGAAGCTCCCAGTAAGCTGGATTGGGCGAGAGAGGCATGTAGGTCCTTTTTGTGGTTCCAAGCTGTTGATTGATGGTTGGAACAGCCATTGAATTTACCAGGTATTGTTGGCCTTGTTGGTTGCAGTACGTTGTACTACATACTTGATTCAGGCATTCCGAAAGGGAATCTAATGCATGCATAGTTATGCAACTCTGATGTTGGCAATGGGATACCATGTGATACCCCAATGTAAAGATGGAAATTGTAATTATATGAAATACAGTGAAAATACATGTTAAGATTGTTAAGATGTCTACAAGAATTTCTGGTTGCCATGTTAGACAAAAGGCTTCCCGGTGATCCCTGAGGTTGAGTATCGATCTGCCAGTGGTGGGAGTGCTGCGAGAGTTACTCGGCGAGGTCTGTATCGTTTATGCAGCGGAGAGAATGGTACCATCGGTTTGTCTGAAACTCGACCGGAAGATCCCATGGTAGTGGTGAAAGTTGCACCAATCCCATGGTAGTGGTGAAAGTTGCACCAATCCCATGGTAGTGGTGAATAATGATAGGTTATTTAATGTATCACACCATCGTCCCCGTTAGAATGACCATTTTGGATCATTTTGGGATATCCCATGGTATCCTCCATTTTTGGATAAGACATGTTTTTTTTGCGGGGGCACATCCACTATAGATCACTATAGTGGAACCTTACCAGGGGATGATGGATGGATCAAGATCATGTCAGAGAGCTTTCTTCCAACTCAATCATCCTCAAAGGATACACATCCCAACAAAGCGTTTACGCACGCGCGAGCACTTTTTGATCTTTTTGGGATATTCACCGGAGTACCAGATGTTCCAGTGTTTTGATTCATGGCAATGTATGCAGTAGCCATACGGATCCACATGGCTCGTTACCATAAACCGTGTGTGGGCCGCCGCTGCTGAATTTCAGGCAGATTCTCCTTGCACTGGCTGAAGAGGAGGTGCGAGCTGGAGACTAGATGTGGGAGGTTTCGAGAGAATGGTGGAGAGTTATGGACCAATCAAGCCAATTTCAAAGGAAATTCTCAGGTGATACATACATGCGATATATAGTTACACATACATATATATAGATACATACCTACACGATACACGATTTATACGTACCCAATATACACACACTATAAATAAATATATATATATGTATTGTATACATTTGTATACATAAAATATATATATATATTATACATATGTTATATACATATGAATTATGCATGAAAATGTGTGGAGCTGTTTGTCGAGTTCAGGGACTGATGCCGTTTTTTACGCCCTATATAGCCTAGAGATTGACTTCGAACTTGCCCTTTTCAAATGTGGTCATTGAATCACACAGTGGTATATTCATATGGTGTTTATATTTATATATATACATAGCCTATATCATATGGTCTTTGATTTATGAATCACTAGAATAACATTGGAACTGATAGAAACTGGATCAATCTGGCACCACCAGCAGACATCCACTTGTAGCACAGTTCAAGTAGACTGCCGTTGCCCATGAGGCGACTGTGGTCGAGTTGAAGGATGGTGGTCATCTTGGTGACACAACTGGTGCGATTTTCGATGATGCCAGATATGTGTGTAATGTGATGTAACGAAATGTAATGCAATTGAATGGAACATCATTTAATGTATATAATTTATGGAATGCAGTGTAGTTTAAAGTAGTGTAATGTAACACTGTAACACAACGTAATGTATGCATATACCTCTCTCTCTCTCTCAGTGTATAGAAGTAAATATATGCAGATGATGCAGTATTTGATGATGTTCCATCATATTGGACTATACTTTGGAAGCATAACCCTGGCTTTGCTCATTGGTTTACTGTAAAGGAATGGGCATATAAATTTCCTGCAGTTGGCTGCGTTACCTTTTGCTGTCCTTTCATATGTTGGCAGGACTTGTTGCAGTGGCTCGCTCAGGAGGAACTAGGCGCGATCCTTGGTGTGGTGAAAGTGACCTCCAAATAGGGGACCATCCAGATCCAGCCTGACCTCTTCGAAGTGGCCCCTGACTTCCCGGCAGGTTCAAGGGGTTTCGTTCAGGCAAAGGACCAGCTCCGGATACGAACCATCTGTGTGCTGCATTCACTTGCAAAGAAAACCTGATCAACCATCTCCACTTTGAATGATTTTGAATGAATAATATCGGAATAATATCGGACATTCATGGAAATTCCATGGCTATTTAACGTTATTTAACATCACTGAGAAACTCTCCGTGGCCTGGTGTGAACAGCCCCAGGAGCCCCTGAAAGCTGACGTTTTCACCATCCATGCCACAGGCACGTGACGTTACCAGCGCCTGATTCAATTTGATTTGAATCTAAACCGAAGGTGTTTTTGATCTAAATTTCAGCCCCTTGTGAAACATTGGAATTTGAGAACCGAAACTGAAATCAAAGCTCGCTTATGGGAATGGCCAGCCTCGCGGTTTCAGCAAGGTGACTACTCTGGCAGCGGAACCGAGATTTTGCAGCAACTTGGCGGCATGGCAGCAGGGTAGGCGAGTCATTAGGACACCAACGGACCCACACATGAAAATTGCGGGACAACCCCAGATCTGAAAACATCCAGTTTCAGGCAATTATGATTTAGACATTTAGACCCATATTCACTTTCTTTCGGGAGGCCTTTTAAGTGCTTTCAGGAAAGCAATGTCGCCTTTCCCCGGCCCCAGGCCCTCAGGGTGAAAGCTTGGGATCTACCTGATATAGTTGATGGTTTCACAAAATATAATCTTTATATATTATATATAATTACATATATATATATATATATTTTAGCTATGACTATATACATCTAATATCTATGTCATTTGTTCCATAGATATACAACGTAGACATATTCACATGTGTATGATTTTTTCATTTGTTTCATGTTCCTGCCTTGGGAAGAGCATCCCAGTGGCATTCCTGGGACCCAGGTCTTTGCAAACTCCCAGGCGCAGATGTTTGAAACGAACAACGAATGCCCGAGATGTTGAAGAGAGCTGCCTGATGTATTAATATATGGAGGTTTCCTAAAATGGGGGTACCCCAAAATGGATTGTTTATAATGGACAATCCCATCAAAATGGATGATGTGGGAGTACCACCATTTTATGTACATGCCTTGGAGGGAGATATTTTATAGTACGATGATGCAATTGAGCATGTTTGATGAATTTGCATTCCCGTTTCTCATCATTTTTCTTCATGTTGTCAGTACCTACAACATTGAGCACTGTCCATCATGAAATTGCCTATTTAGGCAAGGCTAACCAATGGTTGTGGTATTTTTTGAAGGCTGAACTTTTGCTACCATTATTGGACATCATATATATATAATATATATATATATACACATACAATTTAATCTTATGTTATATACCACCGGTTAATTCAGCAATTAATCATGTTTGGTTTGATCTTTGGTGGTACTAGCAAATTTAATCATTTGGGCATTTGGGTTTTGGAAAATCCCATGAAAATCCAACATGAATTTGTGGCAGCATACCGCTTGAAATCCCTAGCTGCAACGCTGCAGGGTGCTCATGTCAGGAGCGGCACAAGCCGGCCATCCAAAAAGCGGCGACGCGAGGCAGCGCTCATGGGACCAACACAAACGGCACCCCCAAACCTTTGGCGGTGCCTAGAGTGCCCATTAGAATCTGTTAGAAATATGAATTTGGCATAAACACAGCACATCTTTTGTTAAGTAAGAACACTGGGGATTTAACGCATAATTACTTAGAATCTATGAGAGATAAGAATTTGGATAATTTGGCAACAACACACGACATCTTTTATTACACAAGAACACTGGGGATTTAACAGAATTGAATGGGCGGTAGGTTCAAAAGCATTCAAAACCTGTGTCCTGTAATTGTTGGAACACATCCGCATCTTAGTGACTTAGTGGAAGTATGCGGGATAATTGCCCTGTTACCAAAGATTGTGCCGAGATATAGTACATTCAAGTCAAGTGATTTTCTACACAGCCACTGCTCACTGACTGCATCTAGACATGTTAACTAAGAATCTTATATTCATCTATAGATCATGTATGCATTCCTATCATATGGATCACCTCATGTTTGATTTGGTACATTAAAAAATGGCCCAGCAGGAGCCACCAGCCACTTTGACCGCATCAGCTGCGACCAAGGCTGGGAGCTGGATGCCATCAGTTTATCATGGTTTATTAATGTTTATTATTTTAAGGAAAATGCCCATTAAAGTTATCTGGATATACCATTAAAAGTTTTTAGTAAGTTCTATCTCAAAAACCAGCCCAGGTTTGAACCTTCACTTTCAAAAGGTAAATGCGTCTTCCAGAGTGTTTCATTAATCTCGTTGGCAATTTGACACAGCTTCGGCCTCTACATGTTTCAGGGGTTGGATCACAATACCAGAAATTTACTATGATTATTTCTGTATCATGTATCATGTATATCAACATTCCGGATCATTTATATCATGATTTTCGGGGTTTCATCAGAACATATGCAACCATTAATGAAGCCAACTATGATCATTAATGATCATCTTCACCATTAATGAAGCCAACCAATCAGGGCAGATGACCTCAAGGAGGTGCCGCCCTGGAGGCGTTGAGTGGTCTTAGCAAAGACGAGCTCAAAACAAAGTTGGGCCTTGGAGATTTGAGCGAAGGCACCGGGAATCGCACTCACCTGGTAGACCTCCAAGCTGGGGGAGTAAGAAGCACAGACCTTTCTGGAAGGGCCGCTGGTGTTAACACACCTTGTTTCACTTGTAATTGTCCACAACCATTGCTATGCTGCTTGGTGGTTTCGTTTTGAACATATTTTCCAATCCTGTTTATTTGGGACCAGGATGATGATTATGATGATGATGATGATGAGGAGGATGATGAGGATGATGATGATGATGAGGATGATGAGGATGAGGATGATGTGGATGATGAGGATGATGAGGATGACCATGACCATGACGATGACGCTGACGGTGACGGTGACGATGACGATGACGCTGATGCTGACGGTGACGATGACGATGACGATGACGTTGATGGTGATGGTGATGGTGATGGTCATCATCATCATCATCACCACCACCACCACCCCACCACCACCACCATCATCATCATCATCATGATGATCATCATCATCATCACCACCACCACCACCATCATCATCATCATCATCACCATCATCACCATCATCACCATCATCCCGATTGACTCATATTCTCCTCTGACTGATATGTTGCATTTTTGTGGGAGTTCAACCACCAAACAGGTTGGATTGTTGGCTAACATTCGCATCTTAGTTGCTTATATTCTGATTATTTCACGGGCGTTCACATGGCTCAGACCAATTTGTATGAATATGTTCCAATTGCAGGTTTACCATGTACCATTCCTGTCCACTCACCATTTTGTTGGTTATATTGGCATTATGGTTTGTTTTTATCTTCATCGCATCCCCACTATTTACAGTAAATTCATTGGATTGGTTTGAAGGGAAATTTTCAGGGACCCCTCATTTTTGATGGGAAAACCAGGGCTTTCCTTTTCAATTTTCCCGTAAATACTCCTAATGAAACATGGTTGAAACCATCATTTTCCAAGCTCTAGATACCATCCACAAGTTTCATATCCTCAAAGGGTTTAAAGTGGCTGGTTTTTAAAGGCTGGTAACAGTATCCCACTTACATCTCCATCATATCCCCGTATCATGGTTGGTGAAATTCACCCCATGCTTGATGCTTAAATCCACTTAAATCCCGTTAAACCCTAATTGAATCCCTGTTGTTGATGCTAATATCCACATCAATCCCATGATTTTCAAAGTTTAGATCTCCGATGGTGTTCCTTAACATTTCATTCAATACATAATGTGGTAAACCATGGTAAACCCAATATATAATAAAACAACCCAAAATTACCATCAATGGGTAGTAGACACCATCCGCAGTCATGGTTGGTTTATGATTGGCTTGCCCACATGGTGTATGGTTTCAGCCACCAGATCCCCATCCCCAAGATCCGTTCGCAGGCCTTCAACGTCCAAGTACGTCGGCCACCCTTCGGCTGCAGATCTGCCGTGCCGAGAAACTCAGTGAGTGGGATCAGCTGATGCGGGGTACATATATTACTATGATTTACTATGATTATTATGTCTACCGGTTGTTGTATATAATTGTATATACATTATGGTAACGGCATTTAAATATGGGGAGGGCGGGCCAGACCGCGAGGCCCCGGAGGTAGTATGAAATACCAGTTCGTATATTTACATGTAGTTTCCGTATGTTTAAATGAATTGGATTCCGTATGTTTAAATGGCAGGGCGGGCCAAGGAAAACCTTCCCGGAGGTAGTCTAAAATACCTGTTCGTATATTTAAAAGAAATGTATAGAAATGTAGTTACCGTATATATATATATATATATATATATATATATATATCATTTATATATATCATATATATATATAGGTCTATTCTATTGTATGTGTATATATATATATATATATTATTCTATATATATATATGCAGGTGAATACAAATCAAAATGCGGGGTTATGGATAAAGGGCAAGGACCGACGCCAGGATCAGTACTACCAGGAGTGCTTCCAGTGTGACTAGTAACAGCCTTACTACTGGCACCCTGCTTCGTCTAACACTTTTTTGCATATGTATATATTTAGACATATACAGACATATATGTAGATACGAACACATAAATGTATGCATATATACACAATTCTACATAGACACACAGATAGATATTCACGTATCAATATGATATAGATAAATGTTTGTGTTCATCCTGCTCACAACTTAGAACTATATCCCCATTGGTTGCTTCCCTCCATGACATGAAGTTGGCCATACTGCTATGAGTGCCAAGTTTTGACCATCCTTCTGGGGTCTCACAATTTGGAAGCCACTCTCCGAGTTCATCATCATGTCTTGTTTTAAATGGCAATTCTCGGGGCATCCCACATTTTGAGAGAACTCCATATCATATATCCAGCTTCCACATTCCAAACAGCAATCAACGTGCACGATGCAATGCCGTTCCAGGAGGGTTTCTTCATTCGTGGCAGATATTTGAAGCTCTCACGGAGGTGTGGCTCCGCAGAAACTGAGGATGTGATATAATGGGATATATAACTATATATATATAACCATCATTACTGCAACCAACCACACATCTTTAGGGCGTGTTCGAAAATGGGGAATATCTCCAATTAGAGTATTGCCATTCAAAAGGGAACATGATGACACACCAATGGTTTTCGGGGGACAGTATTTTCAGACAAATTCATATTTATGCACATATTTTGACCGACATTGATTTTATTACTTTTTTGAGAGTTTGTTGCAAGGCATCCGGGTTTTATGAGGAACTCGATTGGTTTTGCCTGGTTTACCTGATGTCACTATGTGCAGCATCTTTACCCGTCTTTCGTGTTTAAAGAAACCAACATTTTGGGGTCTATTTGATCCATATGGGACTAGTTCAACACATTTGACCCCCATCATGTCACAGAATGAGACTTGCTCAAAAGTGGAAAGCCCAGAAATGGATGGATTAATTCCTAGGATTTACCAACAAGTACCCCCAAGTCACCATTGATTTCAATACTAAAATGGTCTTATGACTTGGATGATTTGGGGGTACCCCCCTTTTGAAAACTTCCTTCGATTAAGATCAGTGGTTCGGTGCGCTGCGCAGATTGCCACAATCACCTTGGGTCATCGAAGGGGAGCGGAAAGGAGATGGCTCGGTGGAGGAGCAGCGCCGAAGGCGCTGTACCAATGGGGCTGTGGCAAAAATGGGGTAATGGACCCACAAATGACTGGTTATTTTGGGATCTGAAACTGAGACCATGAGACCATTTTTCCGGAGGTCCATCATTTTGAAACATACTGATACATACTGATATTGAAACAGCCAATTTTAAACACATAAGCCGGCTGAATATGAATCTGTGATTGGAGGCAACAAAGATTCTGAGAGCATTTCGACATTTTGTTCATACTATTGAAACGTGTTTTTGACAGGCTGCCAATGAGTAAAGAGCTTGGACACCCAGGTGTGGTGTCCCACCGCTATGGAAACCCTGAGTCCCTGAATGCCTTGACCAGAAATCAGATTGGCCAAGCATGCTATGGAGGATGACCAGACATCATTATTGAATAATATTGAATATCATAGAATAGTGATGAATAATTTAGAATAGCTGTATATAGAATATCATTATTGCATAATATAGACACATATACTTGTATTCCATTGTTTTCACAAAGGTGGGAGGTAAAATTGAAGACCTTCAACATATCATTTTGTTTTTTTTTGAGGTTCAAGGATTTTCCCGTAATCTGCAAGGAATAATATACCTGCCATACCTCTATGTTACATGTTGAAATGATCAAAAAAGTGTAGAATGTATGTGGAATACCTTGCAATTTGGGGTCCTACAAACTTTTAGTTTACATTTTTGATTTTCTGCAATTCTGAAGCTATTTGCAGACCTTTATATAGACTATTATTTTACATTTTTTTTTTACATTCTTACATATTTTCCTAAAATGTAGCTTTCATTTTAGACGTCCCCTTAGGTCTTTTGAAAAAAGCCAGGGGGCCTTCTCAAAAAGCAGATTGCAATTTGAACGTGCCTTGAAAAATAAATGTCTGCTAGCATTTTTTACGCCCCCCTCCTAGAAAGTACGTCTAAAATGTAGCTTGCATTCAGGGTACATCCCCCTATCTTAACAGGGTAGTGATTATATAGCTGTATATAGCTGTATCCAAAATCTTCACAAAGTCTCCTACTGCAGATCGTTTCAGGAGGACATCACGACGCCAGTGGCGAAGTACTTTGGAGCATCTGAGGTGCAGCTGATCCAATGGGTTTGGCTGTGCTGTAATGGGAGATGTCCACAAGAAGGGTTGGAACATGTTGGAACAGTTTGAACCATGTGCGTTGGATCATGCTGCCACTTTTAGATTTTTGGAGTATAGTAGCTGTTCTCCACTTGAAGAGTAGGCCAGTGCTTTCCGTTGCCACAGCGCCAGTGGTTGCCTACCAGGTTCGCTTTCATGCAGAGGGCAGAGAGGAGAATCTTCATGCTTTGGGTGGGTGGAGTTGTATCATGCAGCAACAGGAGGCATCGACAATTCCATATGTTTTTGGTAATATGATGTAATATGATGTAATATGTTTGATTAATATTCCATAATTGTTGAAAATTCTATTTTTTTTGCCATCATGATAGAGTTGCTGAAAATGATATTGGTTCTTGTTGGTTGATAGTAGTAGTGCATGGACGCTTATATTACATATATATGTGTACAGCCGCAGAAGGTTAACCACCAAAAATTGATGGTCTTTCGTGCCAGAATCATCCATAATATTACGACTGGCTTCTGAAAATAAGGTATCCCAAAAGATCCCAAAATGTTCGTCTGAAAATCAGGGTTAATCGCCAGGTTTCCCTATTAAAGCAGCACAATCTTGAGGGGTAGACCCATTCTCAGACCCGAATCATAGTCCCTGCGCCAAGGACATTGACGTGCGAATGCTGGGCCCTGGCCGACCCTTTGTGCTGGAGGTGCGAAGAGGGCGGGGGTACTGTACAAAAGGTGCCTTGGTGCTGGGAAATCCCACGAATCGTGCTGGTGAATTACAAGCCCGCCAGTTGTAACTGGACTAATCCTACTTGCCCTAGTTATGGGTTTAGAGTCCACTTGCTACGCTTCGGCAATCAAACATGAAAGGAGGTTTGAGTGGGAAAATCATCGAATTCAATGTGGGATTTTGGATAGCCATGTTTGATTACTGGAGAGTAGTAAGTGGGTTATAAGCCCAGAAGGGCAAGCAGGGTTACTCCACTTACTACTACTACTGGTACACTCAATAACGAAGCGGGATGACGTACCAAGGAAGGGTCGACAGGGATGGAACTCCTAAGAGTTGGAACCCCTAAGAGTTGACCAATGGGATATGATATAATGTGGGGATATATATAATATACGATGGGGAACCAACATACTTGTATTAATTGTTCGGGGATATGGGTTTGTCTGAAATGAAGGGAAACTACCCACATCTGAAGTTTTAAATATATCATCACTTTCCCTAGTCAACTTGCGATGTACCATGTTTTGAGACAGACCCGTATACCATGGCGAACTATTCAGGTGAAGAACGCTCGACATCTCTCTATAAAGCTGGTTGGGGTGCCAAGTTGCTGGGATGTGTAAGCGGAAATGCGACGTGTTCCAGGCTTGAAAAGATGTATTTATATAATGTATTTGCCTGCTTGTGGAATATAACATCATTATTATGGGATATTTTGGAAAACTGGATACAACCAGTGATGAAATCCACGGGTTACCCCCCAAAAAAAGGGGATGGCACACACATGCTATATCCTCCACTCCTGCCTAGGCAGAAGTGCAAAGCGCAGTGAATGCGGCAGGCCTGAAAACCCAATAATTAGTCAAGGAAATGGGCCTACTGTTTCATTTATGTCTATAATGACATATATATATATATACATTATATATATATAACTATATATATATACACATGTATGATTATGTATGATTATGTATGATTATGTAACCATACATACAGTATCTCTGCAGTCATTGGTTATGCCATATGTATTTTCGTTGGTCCTTGATTGAAGTTCACCCCGCACCCCTTGAGCCCATTGGTTTGTTTCATTTCCATGATGTTATGCCCAGGTGATCGAGTGGAAATTTCAGAGCTGCGAGAATGCCAGGCGAAAATACCTAAGAATCGGATTTGGATCGGAGATGAGTATGAGCCATGATACCTCAGATACCCATGGGTCCAACTGGGTGTGTCCAACAATACAAATGTTGCCGGAACATAATCTTTGGCAAGATGATTAGTTCCACATCATCTGAAGCCCAAGGTGTTTGGGATATCCAGCTGTTTTGGGCCCACAGCTTGAAAGCTTTGCAATTGATGGGGCCCGGCATCCATGTTCCCCGATGGCCCCGATGGGCTCCATGGCACCGGTGCCTGTGACGTGTTGTTTGTGGGGAACCAGGAGCTGTATGAAATCTTCTTGCTGCTGGCCATAAAGGGCTGGTTGTGTGGCACCAGAAAAAACATCATGCCGACGTGTGGAAGTTAGTTTGCAACAAGAGCTATAGTATAGTAAATAAAATGTCAATAATTAATAATTACTATTGCACTTGTTGTGAATGTGCATCAGGTTTCCCATCTTCAGCTGCATCACATGCTTCTTCACCAACCAAGGTTAGACAGAGCCCATGCAACCGTGGCCGGGTATCACATCGTCCAAGCCCGAAAGCTCTTGGGGAAATTCCCCAAACTGAGTTTCTTGGCACCTTGAAACTTCTGGTGGATTCCAATTGGTCAAGCCTTTTGGATGTGACGCTCTTCCACTTGTTGGCTCAAAATGCAACCACTAGCTCTCCTTGAAGTGTGGTGTTGGGTTTCGTGCATCTAAGATCATTATGGATCATTAGGATTGCATTGTTTGCCTGTGTGAGTCGAGACATATTTTGAGGCATCCTCAGGTTGGCTAAAGCATCAATCCAGATCCAGCTTTTGGCTCGACGAGAATGGAGCTCGAAATCTGAGGTAAATACATCACCTCCGGGCGTTTCCTGTTGACAGTTGAGGCCTCTGGGTTTGCAGTCCAAAAAGATCGAAAGAGTATAGGATGGATCGATGATCTGTGGTATAGAGTCATGTACGTGTAAGTATTTATATGCAGAATGTAGATTGTGAATCTTACGGTCTCACAAGTACATTTGCATGTGTATAGTATAGGTTGTACGATGTTGTACGCACTCATTTCCATGTACATACATCTGATCAATTGAGACCTTTGATTCAATACTCCGCTCAAGTGAACGGGACGTAGGAGTGGGTAATTAGGCAAGGAAAACCAGCGGAACATGGCGGATTTGCCACTTCCGAGCGACTTTCCCAGTAAATCCAACTCGGTCGGAGCAAGAGAATCAGAATGCATCAGAATGCTGCCTGGTTATTCCGCTTATACAAGCATTTTGCTACGTCGCTAGTAGCTCCTGAATTGAATAATTTGATCTGGATACCAGAGATTCAATTAGCTCATTTTCACCCAGGATAATAGGCATGGGTGGATTCCTGAAATAGAAATACCTCCAAATATCAGTGCCAACCCCTCATCTGAATCAACCGGAAGCGTCTAGATCGAAGGTGGATTTGATCCCTCCGAACAGGACATTTTCTTCAACAGCTCGAGTTGCCAGAGACCATTCTCCTCCTGTGAGGCCCAGTGGGACGCCATTTGGCAATATATTTGATAATGACTGACAATATTTGATAGTAATTGAATCTTTGAATATCTTTGAATATTGGATAACTTTGAATATTATTGGATGATATTGGAAAAAATGGGATAATATGGGATGATTAAAATGATATTGGACAATACTGGACTTCTATTTGAAATTCCAATGTGACCCAATATGTTCAACAGCTGGCAACGGTGGGGGGCTAATGGATGAATATATGATGGAACATCCCAAGGTATGGTCTATGATTTTCTATGCTTCTGACTGCTTCTGATGATCGAAATCAGCATAGTCCCATGCTCTTGGCTGCCAAGGGTGCGGAGATTGGGATCATTGACTCCCTTATCAGCTGGTAAATTTTATATAATATAGTTAAAGTTATTCCAGGCATGAGTGATACAACCAACAGATGGATTCCTTGCTGAAGGAGTCCTTCCTGTTTAGATCCCTTGTTTGTTTATACCACGACATCCACATTGATGACTTCCAGGCCGCTGCCAGCGCTGCAGTGTGGTGCAGGGTCTTAGATTCGGTGAAAGCGCCAGAACTGCCATTGGATGTCGTTGAGGAAAGACACTTGGAGACCAAGGGCTGAGTCGGCTGAGTGGTAATTTGTTGATAAGGTGTGATCAAGCAATGGATCTTGGGATACCCATGGATACCCTATTCTGGAACAAACCACGTTGGCTGGAAAATCATCAAACCAAATTAAACCATTAAAAAAAGCAGATGGATGCACATCATGTGGATTTGCAAGGAAGCAAAATGCGGACGTCCAACAACTAATCCGGATGAAACATGATGAAGCCATATCTGCAATCTGGACCACCCAAAGGCAGCACGGTTCTCAGCCACTGAAATTGACATTTGGATACATTTGGGGCTTAGTTGCAGCAGAGTCTCAGCAGCCTGACTCTATATCTATGCTATACTACTTGTATACCAATGCTATATAGTGTGTATGTATATTGTATATGTTATATATATATATACAATTATATATGTGTATGTGTATATATATATATCATCTTTGTCTGGGATGTTTTTGCCTTTGCATATAATCATTTTTTTGCCCACGGCCCACCCACCCAACCATGCTTCAACCCCATGCCACTATTGAGAACCCCCTGAAAAGGGATTCTGCCATGCCTTCTTTTGGTTAGCTGCAAGTGCTAGGGATTGGGCCAGAATATATCCGGTGTAATCGTCCCAAAAATCAATTGAGTCCAACCACATCCCACCAAGTTTTTCTCGGCAGGGATTTCATCCAATCATGTAAAACCATATATATATATGGAAGCATCCATGACCCGAAGTTTTGATCCTTAACATTCCTTAACCATCTTTAACCAGCCCTTTTCCAAACAGGTTGGTGGTTTCAAATATCCCTTATTCTCAACCATAGAAATGGAGAGATGGGACCGATGATGATCCCCAATGACAAGCATGGATTACTCGCTCACATTTTTCAATTTTGTTAGCTGTAACCCATATGATGTCCTAGTTTTTGTCGGTTTTTCACGGGTTTTTCACCGGTGAACTGCCAATTGTTCATCACCTGAATTCCCAGGAATGCAGGCCTTACAACAGCGCCTGCTGCGTTTCGCTGCAACTGGGGGCGATCCCAGCGCTGCCACGCTGATTATGGTGGAGACTAGTGCCTGGCTGTGAAAAGGGGGTTGGATCAGCAAAAAATGCCGTTGTAACTGGCAAAAATAGGGTCGAAGCAGAAAAAATGGGGATCTGAGTTATCTGAGTCGCAAAAATGCGGCTTCAACATGGTTTAATCATCAGACAGATCATGTGAATCTAAACATAAGACAAATTGGGATTTGACATTGAAGTCTTGGCTGAACTGTACCCAACAGAAACAACGGCAGGGGGGCCGCGCAAGGATCTGCCGATGGGGCCACCAGAGATGGGGTTGTTTTTCACCATCCCCAAACGGGAGGTATATGGATGTATATGGCATTGGGTGATCCGGATATTAATTTTGAGTTACTGACTGTGATAAATAATAGAATAAATGAATCACAAGTTACCATATTGGATATAATTCCAATGTCCTTAGTCAGCATAAACTAGTAGTCCTAAATCATGAATCATTATAATTAGTTATCAATTAGCCGTAGGTCACTTATCTATAGACTATACTAGTATCATCAATTACTATGTCATTACATGTCATTGACTAACATATATATATATATATATTCTATACCCTCTGGTAAACTAACATAACTATGGAAAATCACCATGTTCAATGGGAAAATCCACTATAAATGGCCATTTTCAATAGCTACGTTAAATTACCAGAGGGTATTGAATATTGAAACATTGACTATAGTATTAGTTTTAATCCCAGGCAACCTCTTGGACTTCCTTGGTCTGCGACATCACCCGGCCTCGTCATCTCTTCGCAGCTGCGTGGGCGAGCTCTCCAAGCGGCCACAGGGACGCATGGTCGCCCTGACGGACGCGGTGAAGGTGGGGCTGTACCAACGAGCGCCGGAAATTGCGTGGTGTGTTTTATAGGATTAAACACAATTTGGGTATGGGTCAATACCTATAGATACATTTTTAGTGGGATGAACATCCATTTACCAGCTATTTTGGGGTTCACTAGGTACCAGGGTTTTGACTCATACCCATTTATCATCCACAAATAGGGATCCATTCAACATCATCCAACCATATTATTATAGTGATATATATATAATTTAGTGGCATATCCTGGGGTGTACTGAACTAATTTGAACCAAATCTGGCTGGTGGTTTCAAACATTTTTTTTCCATAATGTATGGGATAATCCTTCCCATTAACTTTCATATTTTTCAAGATGGTTAAAACCACCAACCAGAATTTATTAAACAAACCATCTATGGTGTCATATATAGTGGACTCACCATCTATTTCGGGTTGGTGTCTGTTTGAAGGATGGAGGAAACCATCACTCACATTCACTCACTATCTCTTTCTGTCGGGTCAATCTCGAGCCATACGTCCAGCTGGAAAGTTTTTTTAGAGGAAACCCTTGTGTTTGGGGGTGAGTTTTCCATTAACTTGGAGGATCCAACTGGGTCAGCTCCGGAGCTGAAACCATCCATTTTGGGAGGTGATAATTGAATATAATTGATAATTCTGACCCATACACCCGACAAGGGCGCTGAACCAAAAGGATCCCATGAATAACATGGGGAACATGGTGAAGATGTATGATGAAACTAAACATGTTGTCTTGGCCAAGATTGCCTGTGGATTTCGGGGTTTACATCTTAAGACCTTCGTTGTTATGTTGTTTTTGGCGACCAATGATAGGGTATCAAAGCTCTTTCTTGGGTCAGCAGGAGATGCAATTCTCGAAGTGTCCAACTGTTGAAACCATGGTTTCTTTCCATGCGCATTTTGCGACGAGAACCACTGTCGCCTCCAGGCCTGTCCAATCACTATGACCTTTTCACTATCATCATCATCATCATCATCATCATCATCCCGGTCCCAAATAAATAGGATTGGAAAATATGTTCAAAAACGAATCCACCAAGCAGCATAGGAATGCAGCTGATGAATTGGTCCTGCCAGCACGACCTGGCTCCCTTCGCCAGGTGGTGGCAGGTCTCCGACAATTCATCGATGCGCTGTACGGCGATGCGAATCACACCACAACCATCCAGGAGCCCAGAGGGGACCATTTGAGGATGATATTTGCCACCGGTTTATTGTATTTTATGGTACTGTATTAATAGTATTACTGGGGATGGTTTATGGTTTATGGTTTTCCATCATTATGTTCATCCACAAATTGATGTTAAAACTCCTAGGAATTGACTTGACCCATCCCCATGTCTGCTTTCTAACACGTGGAAACAGGATGAAAATTCAAACTGGTCGATGTCCAACAGGGATCCAGCAGGGCTGTCATGTGGACACCAGCTTTGGCTCGGATTGAACTGAGCCTGGAACGACTGACCCTGCCAAGCAGTCTTGAAAGTTTTGGACATCGGTCAATCTTGGTGAGGAGCGCTTGATTTGCTTGAAAAGAAGCATTTAGTTAAAGAAGATTACTTTTAGGGACGGCACGGTGCTCTTTGAGTTGTGTGTCGGTCCGCAACACACTGGATGAATTTGGGTCTTTATCCGGGTTAGTATATAAATGGTGAGTAATCATGGTCAGTTAAGTGGCAAATCAACATGCGTTAAAAAAGGGTTCAGAGGGTCCCCGAGCATTGGGATTCCAGATCCAAGAAGTTGCCTTTGGCGCTGAGTATGGGTGAAGATACCGAAGGGACACGGGGGCTTACTAGGATGTGGATACCAGTTGGTGTATGTTGCAATGAGACCAAACCAATAGTTGTACGATGACAATAAAACATATCCAGTCTGGGAGCTAGAACGTGCTCTCATGGGAGATGCGATGTAATGTTGAATAAATCGAATGCGCTGTTGACCTTGTAATGATGCGACACGTTATATGGAAGGCAGGTTCTCTATGAAGAGAGGCAAACTTCTCCACATCACAACGCCAATTCCCTACACCAGCATACAAGAATATAAACAGGGGTTGCAGCTTATAAGATCTTATAAGTTGAAATTGACCTTGCACTAGTTTGTGCCCTAAAGTGAATTCGTAAGTACGCAACTGGTCAAAGTTCAACCTCTCCAATATTCCTCGCAAGAAAAGGAATACGCATGTAGTGTTCATTTTCATTTTGATATACATACATCATTATACATCATATATAGATCAAACAGTACCACCCAGATTTTATGGCTCAATTTCAAAACACATGACAAAGTCATTGCCAGTATCAGCAGGTATCAGCAGTTTTCGGGCTCAAATCTGGGCCCACGCAACAAACCAGTTAGATGTTATAAGCTGGTTTATGATGTTTATGTGACCCAATCTAACAACTGCACCATGTATCCAACAGATACAATATAGTTCGCAACTTACATATCATAAAGCAATATATATATATATATATCAGTGATATATGTGTATTAAATTAGATTAATATATAATATACTTCCCATTTTTATTGGTGAGCTCCCAAGTTTTGGTGGACCAAGACCCATCGTTGACCATTTCGCCAAAGGACCAGCACCTGATGGAAGCCCTGGGCTGCGCCTGCGGACCGGGCTGGCAGGGTCGATGTGAAGAGATTTTGCAGCGGCGTGAGTGGCCACTTGGGTCATACTTTGGGGATGGGGATGGGATTTGGAGATGGAGTCAAGACCTATTATCACAGATTATCACCAAAACTTGGGGCATAAACATCCATTCACCAGCTATTGGATGACCACGGTGCCAGGCTTTTGATTGCCTTTTGAGGATGGAGGAAGTTTTTCTGTTTTCATTCAGCAGCTGCAAATGGAATCCTTGTGTTATCTTGCATACCACCGGTTGGTAGTCTGGTGAAAATTGCATGCCACGGGGGGAATTCAGTATCAAAATTGGGAACTTGGCCAGCAAAAATGTCGTTTGCTGTAGCCATCAAAACTTGGAATTTAACTTTTAACCATCAAAGATTCAGAATTTAACGGGCAAAAATCGGGATTTAGGCATCAACTCAACCTTAGGATTTAATCATCAAAAATGGGGTTTCAGCAAACAACATACTCCCCGGTGTAAGTACTGAGATTTTAAGTAATCAGTCATCAGAATCTGGGAATGTGCCAAGGCCCATGAGAGAAGCAAAATGTGGGGATGTTAAAGCCATTCAGCAGGTGCCGCCAATGCCAATGCCTGGGTACCCCTTTTTGACCTCAGACTCAGCAGATGTTTGCCAATTTGTTTCTCATCCATCTCAAAGGATCTGGGTGCCACCAGTTTGGGCCATGTATATCTAAAATCAGCTAGAATATTGTAAAATCATATTTCATGAAACCTACAGTACATCACCAGCTTCCCAGGTCCCCCGAAAACTACTTGGAGGAGGAGGATGAGACCGTTCAACGTGCTCGCGCTTGGCTCAACTCGCGCGGTCTCTGCGATACTTCGCCGGCGGCCTTGGAGCAGGGCGAGGTGTCCACGAGTCCGCTGCGAGAGCCTTGGTGGAGACGGCTGGGTCAAGGAGATTGGGTGATTTAACAGGGGTTACAGGATGGGGGCCCCAAGATAGCTAAGTTGCCTCATAAATGGCTTAACTATGGTTTATGGTAGATATAACTATATAGTTAATGGGGTTTATAAGCCAACTTATAGCTGGGGGGCACCATCCTGTAGTAAATGTGCCTTTTTCGGGATTTGGAACATCACCTTCAAGTATTTGTTGGAGATTACACCCCCAAGAGTTGTGATGTTCAATCAGGACATTTACCAAACCCCTGATTTTACCATATTTTACCTCATTGCTTCTTGGGTTGTCAAATCCTCAGATTTGATTTAGTATTAAATTGATTGAATTTCTATGGGTAAAATTACCAATGTTGCAGTCTGCAGGTTGGTTTGGTTTCAATTTGGACCCCAAGGAACTGGCTGTTAAGAGTCCTGCACGTGCAGAGTTTGATGAACCTTTAAAGACTCAACTCGTAACTGTCGTAACTCATCCAACAATTCACTTCCTAGTTAGGGGCAGGATGAGTAATGAGTAATTATTCATCCAACAAGTGTCTATTTTCCTTTTCCTCCATTTCGTCTTCGTCTAAACGAGGTCGTACTCCCAAACGGCTTGGTCCACATTCCATTTTTCTCAGCTCCAAGCTTCAATTTGTCATCTCCAAATGTTCCCAATTTGATCCAATTTGCCACGTTTCGGTCGATTTTCCCTCCATGTTTCTCCATTTTTCTCCTGATTTTCACGTGCTGAGCCTTGAATTCTCAGGACCCCCAGCTGCCCACGGCCTCCCAACGCCGCTCCTCCCGGCGCCCCACGGCCACCACGCCGACACCGAAGCGCGCGCCGCGGCCGTGGGCCGCAGAGGTGAGACGACAGGAAGCCATGAGCGATCGGTGCCTTGGGAAGTCAACTGCTCATGGGAATTTCATGGGGATGGAATGGGAGTATAAGGTGATTTAATGGGATTTAATAGGGATGGAATGGGAATATAACGGAAATAGAATGGGGATTTTGATGGTATATTGATGTATATTGATGGTATATGTAAATAATATATATATATATATAAATAACTACAACCAACACTATCCAACCACAAGTGTTAAGGGTGTATCTGAAAATGGGGTATCCTTCGAAATTGAACTTTGAATGGGAAAATTATGATAAACCAGCGGATGGAATGGTGTAGCCAAATTTAAGACAAACCCAGATCAACGTGGATATAATGTGCAATGGATAATGGAGGTTTATAACATTTCAATCATTTCATAATTGACTGACAAATGATTATCCTGTTTGGGTATATCTGAACATTTCATGAAAACCCCGTCCATTCAATGGCATCATGTTCCATCTATTTGATAGCAGAACTGGGGGTATGCCCCATTTCAGACACACTCATCTGGGATATGCATGGATATGTAGTATTAATGATTCTTCAGGAATCTTCAATTTTGCACCCTCTACTCATTTAAGATACATATGGAGAATCACCATGTTTGATAGGCAAATCAAATCATCATAAGTCATCTACACATGAGCCATTTTACATAGCTATGTTAAGTTACCGGAGAATAATATGAATACTCACTGAAATCGACCCTTTTTTAATGACATAATCTGAGGCTCAAGGCCAAAGCCTGTGCCGAAAAAATGCCATTGCCATGTCCTGACGCAGTGAGGTGCAGCGATGGTCCAGAGGGGCCCTTGGAGTAAATGCTAGGAAAATTATCTACCAATCGTAGGTTTTCCACATCGACATGAGTTTAACCCGGCCTTCACCTCAAATACCCTCCAGCAATCAAACATGGCAGCGGAAAATCCACCTTTTTTCGACGTTTGACTTTCGGAGGGTACATGGGAGACATTGGGGATATCATGGGATGCAATGGGAAATGGGATAGATAAACCACTAGTCACTAGGCAATATCATCAATATACCCCCAAACAAATCAATTTAATGATTTTAATGGGGAACATGATGAAGAATCAGAATTTTCTTGGGTATTTTCAGACAGACCCGTGGCCATTTTTCCATGGGTCCATGGGGAATGGATGAAATCGAGACCCATCCAGCTGAGGATTTCTGGGGTCCCAGGCCCCAAAAGTGGTACAGAATAGGATCGGTACGGAAGATGACCCCTTTCTGCTTCTTTGGGGGCTTGTGTTGTTTCAAAGGTAACATGATCCACTCAACTTGGTAAACTACAGAAATACAACAGCCATGTCCTGGCCCTTGTTGCTAGGCGAGCACAGCAACGTGCCAAGAAGATACAGCTGAAACAGGCTGAGGAGGACACTGGGATGAGCCCTCTCGGTTCACCCATTTTTCACTGAATTTGCTGAAGATTTGTTCAACTGTTGTTTTGCCATTGAATCATGAATCTGAACCAAGTTGATTGGTGGCTTTCGGTGTGACAGGTACTGGATTGGTTGAAGGGATTTTATTCCTCAGATTTCCTCAGAGTGCTTTTGGTAGACAAGTGGACCTAGGGGTATCCGGCATAATTATTCTCAGACAAATCCAAAGAGGAAAAACCGACTCCAGGAGGCGTTGAAGCTGGAACAACGTCTTTACCATGGTCATTTGGATGGAAATGCCATGGGGATCTCTAAGAATCGGAGAGCAGCCCAAAAACGTCTACCAAAATGGGATTGGGATGGATTTGAAACATGCAATTGGGCATATGATGACATATTTAGATGGATGGACATGTAAGTTGATGGCATTGAACCCAGTGTTCCCCTTCTTTGGAAATACATGACTGGTTATAAAGTGGCTGCGGTACGGTCAGCATCATCTCTTCACAAGTCAGCCTCCTCCCTGGGCCCTGGGCATCCTCCATAGTCACAGCATGCAGTCGCGCTACGGCAAAATTCAAGGACTCCATGGGGCCACATACATCCCCATGAACTGGGTCTGAAAATGGAGGATGGCCATAGTGAAATTTTCAGACACGCCCAACTGTGCCTATGTTTAGGTCAACTGGTGGCGGCCAAAACCGCGGAGCTCTTTCGAGAGCGGGATCAGCGACGTGTTCGCAGTGCTCGCAGCGTGTCCAGAGAAAGGAAGGACCTGACTGGGCGCAGCTGGACAGCACGGTGAATGGAGACAGGGTATGGGCCGGGTACTGTATGGTTCAAGCAGGGGTCCATTGGATTCACATTCTCAGTATCAAACTCTCCAAGTGAGCCACTGACAACAGTGTTGAGTTTAACGATAGGTCCCTGATGGAAACCTACCATAATTAGCAATAATAGCTTTTGTGGGGATCTAAATGTGGGATACAACCAACACTTATTGAGACGTGGCCAGTCTAAGTTGGCAAGTACCTTTATTTAATTGCCTTCGGCAAGCCAGCCGGCCATAGCGAGGTGGCCCCAAGGGAGTTTGATGTGCACTCTAGGTGGAAGCCCGCGAGAGAAGCAGAAGAGAAAAGAAGGAGAAGAAGAATAAGAAGAATAAGAAAGGAAGACGAAGACAAAGCCGTAAAATGGAAGCGGCTTGTGTAGCAAGTGCTGGCTGTAACAACCTATTGATCGAATACCAAATTAGTACCGTCCCCAGCAAAGTATTATGTATGAGCCGAGCCTCTGGCTTGACACATGGAAGGAGACAGGGTGGAAGCGGAGAGAGATTGCCCCAAGGGAAGTTGATGTGCACGCTAGGTGGAAGCCTGAGAGAGAAGCCGAAGAGAAGAGAATAAGAAGAAGAAGAAGAAGAGGAGGAAGAGGAGGACAACGAAGAGACGAAGACAGAGCCGTAGATCAGAAGCAGCTTGAGTAGCAAGTGCCTGCTTGGACAACCTATCGACTGCATACCAAATGAGTACTGGTCGATCAGTTTAGTACTGTACCGTGTGCGTTCTGTGAGGAGCACCTGTAGACGACTGTATATAATGTTAGGCAGTGTCATCAGCTACCGGCACTACCAGTTTAGTACTTGGGGAAGAAGGGAGGAAGGAGTAGAGGAGTAGCAATAGGAGTAGGAGTAGGCGTCGGAGACGGAGTAGGAGCCGGTGTAGGCGTAGGCGTAGGAGTAGCAGTAGGAGCCGGCATAGGAGTAGGTGTAGTTGTAGTTGTAGTTGTAGTAGTAGTAGTAGTAGTAGCAGTAGTAGTAGTAGTAGCAGTAGCAGTAGCAGTAGCAGTAGCAGTAGCAGTAGCAGTAGCAGTCGAAGTCGAAGTCGAAGTCGAAGTCGAAGTAGTAGTAGTAGTAGTAGTAGTAGTAGCAGCAGTAGTAGAAGTAGTAGTAGTAGTAGAAGTAGTAGGAGTAGGAGTAGTAGCAGTAGCAGTAGCAGCAGTAGCAGGAGTCGCAGTAGCAGGAGTCGCAGTAGCAGCAGTAGCAGCAGTAGCAGCAGTAGCAGCAGTAGCAGCAGTAGTAGCAGTA
>Ga0126342_10002235_pt1 | contig 29680 bp, 32 predicted proteins | sample Cyp1metagenome_FD_92528 | JGI IMG/M metagenome (GOLD analysis project Ga0126342, IMG submission 92528) | Coral microbial communities from Lord Howe Island, Old Settlement Bay, Australia - Cyphastrea 1 metagenome | ecosystem: Host-associated > Invertebrates > Cnidaria > Coral ...
ATATATATATATTATGATATAATATGATATACTGTGATATATTCTGATATATTCCATATGGATTTTCTACGTGCAAATGATCTTCCAATGTGTTTTTTTTTGACATGTGTGAAATCCTTGCCATGTTGGAAGGTGCTGAAATCCTCGCATTTTTCTTAGCCGCTTGGCCAAGACACAGAATGGCCCAAATTGCCTCGATGGGGATGGTAAAAAATATGGGACAAAAAAAACTGGTGGTCTTTAACGGTATGAACGGGGCATGGATTAATGTGGGGAAAACAATGCCATAAACCACCCATTTGGGAATGGTTTGTACCACCTATAAAAATTGTGCTTTGGGGGATGGTTTATTATTATTTTTTACCCACATTATTATGATTATTGAACCATAAAGTCTAACTTGGGTATGTCATATTACTTTAGCTGGAAGGGAGTAGTCTGGACAATCCTCTTAAAATCAAATATTATTATTAAAAATGTCTCACGCAGAGAAGATGCAAACTCCGTTCTCACTCCGTTTTCATTCATCAACCGCTACCCTCTGGTAAACTAACATAGCTATTGAAAATGACCATTTATAGTTGATTTTCCCGTTAAAAATTGTGATTTTCAATAGCCACGTTAAATTACCAGAGGGTACCCGGGTACCCTCTGGTATTCTCACAATGGGTAATTGTCCACCACCATCTTAGGTTCCAGTACCCCAGAATACCCGAATAGTTTTGATTTGGGGGTTTCCTAAAATGGGGTACCCCCAAATCATTTGATCATTCAACATCATTTAAATATGATTTTCCATTATAAACCATGCATTTTGAGGTACCCCCATGGAAAGCCCCATTGATTTGACCCGTAAGAAGATAGGATCATCCAACTAGAGTCTGGGGTACTCTACACCTCATTTTCAGACACAACCATATTTTTTTAAACGAACTGTTGCGGGTCCAAGATGGCACAAACCTTTCAAGTGATTTCATAAAACGATCGTAAGAAATTAGCAAACAACATTATATAAATATATTACATAAGAAACAACTATCTATATTATAATATAATAATATGTATCGATATTAATGAGACTGTTTATAATATATTATAATATACATACATTAAATCATATGTACATTATATATTGTGTATTGTGTATAATCATGTGCCCCACTGATTGTCCTCAAATCACTGGAATATATCAACATCTAACGCAATACAATCATCCCATAACTTAAGATCCATACACCAACCACAAAATATACACAGCAAACTGTGTTCCAAACCCTTTATTGCCTCTGTTTATTGGCAGGTTTTCCCATTTCATGGATTGCAGTAAGAATTCCCCATGCACTGTAGAACTCCAGAAGTAATCATCAATCAGTCATCATTTGTGAGTTATATCCACTTATATCCCCATATGTTCATAATTTAAATCCCTATTAAAAACCAAAACTACTTAAACACCAATATTGTGCCATATCAATAAAAAAAATGGTTGACATCGCTATTAGAGTTTAATTCTCCAAAATCCAAAGGTCCATCAACAGGGCGTCCTTGTCTTTTTACGACACATCCACCGAGGCACGTGGTTGAGCCCCTCCAGCAATGGGAGACAGGTGATGTCGAAGCGGGCGTGCCACATAAAGATGCCACTCAGGGCACGGCTCGTGGCCAGCATGGCGATATAGTGTCCTCCCAGCCGCCAATGCCATGTGGTTTTTGTCGCCAGCTCGTCACCATCCCCGTGTATTTTGGGATAAGGGATAGCCAATAGTGGGAGAATCATGGAAAAAAGTGGAGAATTATGGCTAACTAACTATACTGCTTGGCCCCCCTTCCTACAGGGGAGACCATATGAGCAATCTTGAAATCCCTAGGTTCACGGAATGGACATCCACAAATTTGGAAAGGCCCCATCGCTTACCGCACGTTTGCACAAAAATAATATATGGCAAACTTGGGGGGTATCGCTTGCATGCAGGAAAAATGAATGATTTACTTGGCTCCAGAGCGGAGGCCGTGCTTCCTTTTTGTTCAGGCAAAGTTCAAGTGGGGAGTCAATGAAAACATACAAGGCAAAGATGTGCAGGCAGCTAGTGAAAGAAACGTGTTTACAGGGACTTGGCTTCCGATTCTGCGGATTCCCTTCTCTGCGGACCACTTCATGGATATCAAGAAGAACATTTTCTGAGGAGCACGTTCCTTTGTGGTCCCAAATCTGGTTCACATACGACGTCAGAAATCAATGTTCAAAATTACATTGCCTTGAAAGGGGGTATCGCCAATTTGGAAAGGTCCCATCGCTTACCTCGTGTTTTTAACAACTTCCATAAGAATCCACAAGCCAATGTCCGACCCTTGCATGTTTAGTATTGCCGGTTTTTTTTTGCGGTAGCTCATACAGTTAGCTTGGCCGGATGAAGATGAGTTTTTGTTGGAGTCAGTTGCTAGGTTGACCCAAATGTAGAGATTTTACCAGAAACCACATAGTTTGCATATGTTCAAAGTGTGTTAAACCAACTTCTCGTTTCGTGATTCCAACTTATCGTTCTTTCTGCTTTTCGCGTCTACCTGAGCTTCTGAGCTACGACTGGGTCCAGCTGGACAGATCCGACATTTGATACTGTGATGTACTGGGTCGTAAATTTGGAGAAATTTAAGGTTACCTCTGGTTATTTAACGTAGCCATGGTATAGATGGCCCATAGAAATAGATGGTTTACCTATTAAAAATGGTTGATCTGTCCATGGCATTCCATGGCTATGTAACAAATAACCAGATGGTACATAATGTGAGATCCTGTTAGATGTCGCTGTGAAAAAACAGGGCTTCACTGGAAATTGGCTTTCGATTTCCGCCGCTGGATCCCTGGAATCAAACATGGCGATGGAAAAAAAAAACACCATTTAGTTCGATGATTTTCCAATGTTAAAAAGCTCCATCTACTTTGGGGATTTCCCATTTCCATCCATTTCCCATGAAAACCAGTTCTAGATATTTCTCATGAATTTTAGCAGGGAGTAGTTTTTTAATGTTTTTTATTGCCTGGAATGATAGTTCCGATCCTGATTTCTCGGGGTCAGACCCCCACCCCGCTAGTGACATTTTCTCTGTCACTCCGCTGGAGGGTCATGCAACTTTCTTTCCCGAAATTGCTTTCCTCACCATGCTTGGTGGCCCATGGCACCAACGGCTACCCATGATCGAAGGTTTTTGAGCTTTCTATGCAGTTTGGTTGGGAGGGTTGTTTGTCACTTCCCTTTTTCAGCAGTCAGATTTTGTGATGTACGACAGACGGCTTGAGCCGCATTTTGTTGTTCAGCTACGGTGGGCGGTGGAAACATGTACACACCTGGCTTAATTTGCTTCTCTCTTGATCCATTGATGATTAGCATCGATCCTTCCTCTAGTTGCGGCGCTCAAGTGCGGATAATCCGTGCGCATGTCGACAGCGGCCGAAGCTTTGGTCATCAGGCCCCAGGATCCCTAGAGGAAAACAAAAGCTGCTGGCGCATTCCACTTCGAGTGCGTGATCGATTTCTTTTTATTGCCTGGAAAGCAGCAACTACTGAGGATTGGCGCGCATTTCACTGTGGAAAACGTGGAAGCAACTGCAATGTTGGTTGAGACAAAGCAATAAGTTGAGACTGATTGTTGCAATTTAGTACATGTTCTACTCGGGAAGATGATGGACAACATTGATAAACCAGATTTTGAGTATTCATACAGTAACTAGTTTGGGGCTTAAAACTACAACCAGACTATGTACTTTAAAGTACACATTTAAATGTAGCGATAGTGGTTAAATGTGTCGATACAACGATGCAATGCTTGATGAGATCATCATCCTTATCCTGGCTTGATAGATCCTCCAGTTCGCCAAATCTCTGTCAGATAAACCATGTTTAAGTTAAAACCTAATGTGGGTGAAGTCCTTATTATTGAATAAACTGCTTCAATTCGCATTGTTTGCTGGCGACTTTCACTTGCTGTGGAGGTTTTTGTACATGTCCAATCAGGTTTAACCAGTTTGACCTGGCACGTGTGTTGGTGAAATCCCCATTTCTGGCTGGGTTCAATTCCCACTTGTTCTTGATGAAAAACCAATATATCTACCCTCTGGTTATTTAACATAGCCATGGTATAGATGGCCCATAGAAATAGATGGTTTACCTATTAAACATTGTTATGTTCCATGGCTATGTTAAATAACCAGATGGTAGGTGTTTCTGAAGTTGGGCTACCCCAGAACACATGGGAGGAGTCTCCTCATCATTTGATGACCAATCTTTTGATGGTATGGGGTCACCTTAAGAAATCCCCATCATATTCCCATCAAGAAATCCACTTGCTGATGATTCTTCCATTATTACTTTTGTGGAATATGATGGGAATATGATGGGAAAAAGAAATCCGTTCAAACATACCCATCTTCCACGCGAGGTTTTGAACAGATTTCTGAGTGTGGGAGCACCTGTCCGCCCCGTCCTGTGCACGCTTGGATCACTCCACCCGTCTGATTGATGTGCCACAACTGAGGTAGCACAGAGACGACACTGAGGAAGAGCCCAGCCATCCAGAGTGTGTCCTCAGTTGCATCAATGGCTTAATCGGAAACGTGAGGGTTGAAGCAACAAATATCGGGATTTCATGGGATTTCATGGGATTTAAGCTGAATAAATTGTGATTTAATGATGATTGAATGCGATTTAGGTGGTGATTTGATGGAACAGATGTGGTGTACATGTGGTAATCCACTGAGAGGGTCTAGAGACGCCATCCACCAGAAACCTTTGCGATTTCCTCTCCAAGTGCTCATCTCGGCCACATCAAAAAAATGCGAGAAGGGGATTCAACAGTCGGACACGCTGCAGCGTAGTGACTGGTGGTTTTGACCTCAAAAAAAAAATATCCCAAACATCTATGCCGCTCAATTGATGCTCATTGTGAAGATCCTGAACTTCACAGATTCGTCTTTGCTCCGTGTGCTTCAGGAAAAGACACCAAAAATCGGTGCCCAAATTTTTACTAGGGAATCAAAGGGCCCAAACAAGTCAGACAAGCTGGTCGGTCACATTTTAACCCATTCCCAAATGGCACTGGAGCCTCCCTGAACTGCCTTGCTGCCAGGGGGCCAGGAAAACCTCTGTCCTGTGATATCTCATATCTTAATTGGCAAACTCCAGCGGAATCATATGCAGTCTAGTTATGAAACATAATCGGCTTAATCAATGTATGAATCCTACTCTATAGTTATCCAACTTGTAGAACCATTAGGCTTATTGAACTACTACAATGTGAGGCCCCCAAGATAGCTAAGTTGGTTTATAACTCCAATAACTATGGTTTATGGTACTTATAACTATAGTTACTGGGGCTTATAAACCAACTTATAATTGGGGGGCCTCACATTGTAGGCTTGGGGCAGGAACAGCACCACTGCAGCTGAGATACAAACAGTGGTCGACCTGCACAGCTGGCTCCATCCCCGACTTGCAAAGACCATCCATGTGTTGAACAACCCAACGTCAAGAATAACCCAAGCTCAAGGTGTGCCTGTAAATATTGGAAATGGTTGGTAAATATGGCATTAAACCAGCCTCAATAGTAACAAACATTCCTATCGAAATTCCAAAAATAAATGGGCATTCAAAATGGCAAAATCACCGAACTAAATGGTTGCTTTTTCCAGCCAGCCATGCTTCATTACCAAAGGTTACTTAGCGGTTCATCCCACGAATCGTAAGTAGACTAGTTAGTAGTTCACCTGAGTTATAAGTGGAGTAACCCTACCTATCCCACTAACAAAACCAGGGATATAACATGATATAACCTAAAAAAAGGATCGGTGGGTAGTTCGCCACCAAGTACATGGTGAACCAAGTGAACCGTGCGTCAACTTCGCTAAAATAGTGATTTGACTTGGGAAAACAAGGAGATTGAACTAGGGAAAAATGGTGATTGAATCTCATGAAGTCACCATCTTTGCTGGTAAACTCATATGTTGTTGCTATCCTTTAGGGAGGCCTGACCTTGTTTATGGGCTCCCGGGTTGAGGCTCCCACTGTTCATATCCGCATGTAGCAAGGCAGCCAGCAAAAAGCACACCGCAATCATTGGGAGCACCTCAGCCGTGCAAGTCATTCCGGTCCTAGTGGTATGACGATAATATATGGGAACATCACAATAGATGGGAATATTAAATGGAAAAATCCTGGCTGGGTAATCATGTATATATATACATAGTCATATACATACATGCATTACATTACACTACATTACACTACCTTACACTACATTACACTACATTGCATTACTTTACATAGCATTCATACGTACATTCATACAGACATACATAATATATCATATATATATACACAATATTATGGGGATACAAGACGGAAAGATATAGGGTATGGGTCAGGCTTGACATGACCATACAACCATCCAAGTACCAACCTGAAAAGCCTGCTATGTTGAAATCAATCTCCCGGAAGCATCAGGGATATTAAGCATATCATCTGAATGTTTCTCCATTTCTCCAGGATATTAATACAATTTGTTGGTGGTAAAACACACCATGATTATTCATGATTGTTAAATTAGTTGATTAAATACACACCGGGATTAATACAATTCGTTGGTGGTAAACCATGATTGGTGTTTAAATTGTTTAAATCACCCGTTCTTCAAATCGGTATGTTCACCGACTCCACCGCAGCTCGCGACCGCCCGCGACAAAAAGGCTGTCAGGGCACTGGCAAAGAATCCGCTTCCTGGGGAACGGGGATCAGCATCAAGTTACAACCCCAGGTAACTTGGTTACAAAGGGCAATTGGGTGGACAACATAGATAGATGGTGCATATATACATGATACCTATGTATATATGAATATATATATATGTATATATATATATCATAGTATATGATAATATATACGTATATATTATCATATACTATGATTGTGTGTCTAAGAGTAGAATTGAACATGTCCTTCCGATGCATGGCCGATAGGGAGCACGCTTTGCTCGTGGTGGATGTCCCATTGTACTCCCATCCCCCGTTCATATAAATATTAGTCACCCGCTTAACAAAACCATGGTGGATGTGGCAGTGTGTCAAAACCTTGTACCCCTGGTGAACATCAAAATAGCTGGTAAATGGATGTTCATCCCCCTAAAAATGGTATTAATAGGTATTGATCCATACCCATGTGAGAATTTCCACATTTTTTTTGGGACCATGCAATGGCAGTGTTCAATATTAGCTGGTTGGTAGTTGACCTACTCCTCTGAAAAATATGAAAGTCACTTGGGATGATTATTTCCAATCTATGGAAAAATGTTCCAAACCACCAATCAATATTAGAGTCATGGGATTAATGGTGAATATACATGATTGTAACATGATAATTGGTATAATGTTGATTTTCTGGGTATGATGAAGGGTATAATGGTATAACTCAGAAATGGAGACAACTGGATTCTCATGATTTTGGGGATAGTTAGCACAATGCAATTCCCAATATCTATGAAGGTCAGCTGTTGTTTGTGTTGTGTTTTCCCTTGCAGGAATTCCTCTGTCCATGCGTCCAGGATCCTCATGAGACCGTTCCAGCATCGGTCCGATGTCACTGGCAGCATCTTTGTGGATGTTTTGGGTCCCCAAGTGAAATGAAGTGAATGTTATCCCCTTCACCAGCTCAGCTAGTTTCAAAATTAATAATTCACCACTTGATCCTCTGGGTGGCCGGGATCTAGTGGGTGAATTCCACTAACAAACTCGAAGTGTTGAGCTTTAAGAAATCCCTCCAATTGGTGAATTTGATCAACCATCAACCATAGCAAGCCCAGTGGTTTCATCGTTCCCCAGGGCACCTCCTCATAGCTCCAGCGATGTGATAGATAGGCGCGATAGAGCAGGGACAGCACCAAGAGCAAACTGCAAAGGTCTACGGCCTCCGACAGCACCGTCTGGATGCAGATGTCCAGCTGGGACAGAAAAATCGCTGGAGATGATAGCTTAGATGGCCAGCAACAAAGCTTTGACTTTGGATATTTGTGGTTAGTGGAACTCAACAGTGTCACTTTCAAACATATGGAGATTTCAGCGTTCTGAACATGGGCAGAGAAAATATCCAAGTTGCTTGTTTCCTGGAAATACTCAAGCAACAGTACTGTACTAGATGAGTAAGCAACTGAGCCTATCATCAGCCTGCAAGTCAGTCCATCAGCAACCGTGACAACGCTGATCTGACAGAAAGATGAACATCATCGGTACAATTATTTGTCATGTGTATCATCATTCCCATCTGGTTATTTAACATAGTCATGGAACATCCCTTATAAATGGATGTATTAATGGGAAAATCATCTATAAATGGGCCATTTTCCATGGCTATGTTAAATAACCAGAGGGTATATCATGTCGTAAACCCAATGAAAAACCCTATTCCATCACCCAACAACCCCAACAAGAGGTGTATGGTTGGCTTTATCGCATTAGGATCATACCAACCATGCCCTTTGTAACAAGGTGTAGTTATAACTCACAGGCCGCGTGATAGATGAAGTCACCAGATGCATCCACCGGCAAATAGCCTGTGCCAAGGTTTCAAACTCGGTTTCCATCATGTCGTGAATCCACTAAGACCGTCCCAAAAACCATCCAGTCGATGACCGGCAAAAAAAAAATGGTTCAGGAAGTATCACACCAACTATCCCGATACCATCTACGGTCGTTTTCCTATGATGTGGCACACCTACAATGTGAGGCCCCCAAGATAGCTAAGTTGGTGAACATAACTCCAATAACTATGGTTTATGGTACTTATAACTCTAGTTACTGGGGCTTATAAACCAACTTATAACTGGGGGGCCTCACATTGTAGTAATTAAGAAGACATACCGAGTTGCACGGGATCCATGCAAAACTCTCAATTCCATTAGGCTTTGTCAATCGGAGTCACCACGTCAAAAGCAAACGAGCAATGTGAAAGGACGCCAGTTGTCGTCCCTTTGTTATTCTGTGTTGGTACAATGTGAGGCCCCCCAGTTATAAGTTGGTTTATAAGCCCCAGTAACTAGTTCGTTATAAGTACCAAACACTATATAGTTATTGGAGTTATGTTCACCAACTTTTCACGCTATCGTGGCCGGGGGCCTCACTAATTGTAGGATTTCTCATAATGGATGGTAACTGGTAAACAATCTCTAATGGATGATTTTTTTAGGAACCAATCACCTACAATCAATCTCTGGGATCTGACGAGGGATCTGACGAGTCTGGGATTCGAGGTTTACCTCATGAAATGGTAAATCGCCTCCGCAGCCTCCGGTGAACGTTTGGACCGTTTGCTATGGAAAATGATGGACCATTGCCCATTTAGTTCGTTGATGTTCGTTGATTGACCTATCCAAAGGGTTGTGATTTCCAATAGTTATGTAAACGTTTTTTTAGAGGGTACAGAAACATCATGAAACATCCTCATTCTAAAACTGATGCCAAAATGAGACTGCAGCTATGTTTGCAAGAATAATAATCGATAGGTCCGATAGGTCTTGTCCATGGAGATGGACACTCATTATAGGGACACTCATGGAATATTCCATATAGATCATTACAATTCAATAATAATTCCATTTCATTCCAGATACATAGTTTTCACTATTTTCCTGAAGATTCTGAAAAAAACATTTTTTGAGTTTTATATATGGATTTATGTTATTTGTTGTTTAATATGTTTTGTTTATTATGCTTTAGTTTTTCAACTTGTTGTTTTTGTGTGTGTGTTTTTTTCTATCAAATTTGGTGTAACTTTTTGGATTTGTCTTGAACTTTTTTGGATTGTTTGGATTTGTGTTGTTGTTTGTTTGAACTTTTGGGTTTTGTTTGATTAGATTGTATTGGACCTTTGGTTTTTTTTGGATCTTGTTGGAATCTTTTGGACATTTTGGATTTGTGTTAAGAGTTTAAGAGTTACCCTTTTAATACTAACCCAGGGCTCATTATATAATGAAGAGGTACAAAAAGCTTGTATATACATATTTTGGCCGACGTGGTTAGATTCAAGACAGTTGATATTGTTAATGGCACCAGTAGCCAGAAGTGAACTCATTGTTTTCACCCAGCATTTACCAAGGTTCACCCAAAGGACCGCTATCCAAACTTTTTGGATTTTCCGCAACCTCATCCACCCCTCTATCCAAATCCCAAGTCGCCGTTCAGCCAGGTGGTTGAGGACAGGCGGCAAACAAAGGCAAGGGCCTGCTGCTTTATTGCCAGAATGGTGGACCGTTGTCGATGTTCGCTGCTGAAAGGGCCATACTAGGCCCCATGTACGTTGAAGGTGGGTATCAGCTCTTGATTATTTTCTCTATTACCCAGAATTTGCAGTGGTGCCTCCACGCATTGCAACAGAAGCAGCAAACAATTTTTTATGAATAAGAGCGGCCAATTCGGCCAATGGCTGAATTCCTTCCTGCAAATAGTGGCCCCAAGAAAAAGACAACACATAGGTAAGGAGTGTTACCCTCTGGTAAACTAAGATAGCTATTGAAAATTGCCATTTATAGTTGATTTACCCATTAAAAGTGGTGATTTTCAATAGCTATGTTAGTTTACCAGAGGGTAAAGTTGTAGTTCCAGAACCACAGCGTGAAAGCTGCTCAACGACATGAGCTGACGGAGATAGCTCCATGGGTTCGGCTCAGGATTTGACATCCAATTAGAACATCTACTGTGTAGTGGAACTTCAATGAACCATCCAGTCATCACCATCTTTATAAATGATATGTTTACCATTCCCCAGTCATGGTGGCTTCAAAAAACATTGTTTTACCCACATCAGTGGAACTGAACTCATAGTGGCCTAAGAAACTTCCCCATCCACCAGGCAGCAAGGCCGCTTCTACCATCTTTAGTCGAGCGACCTCCAGTGCCAGAGACTTCCCAGAGATGCCAGCGACACTGCCTGCAGCGTTTTTCGGAGCCACATGGCTCTGTCTGATTATGGGACAACACTCCCCAATTTCTATCAATTTGTCATATGATTTCATGGCCGTATATCATCACTATATGCGGGGTAAATTGTATAAATCCTCTCAGTTTCAGGTCCAAAAAACATGAGACTCCGGGCCCGCTTGATCCCTCTCTGCCAAGATAATGGATCGAATAAAAAAGTGGGAATCCCAAGAAGTCATGACCAAACCTGCAAATTTGATTGTTCACTAATAACAAAAAACACTGAGTTGTCGTTTTTCATTGTTTAAACCCATTCTTTGTCCATTTTTGGTTCAATTTATCTCAAGACAGAGCCCAGATCCACCAAAGTCAGCGGCAAAATCGACGTTTCAACGGCGCGAGCTCGCTGGCGCGTTGGCGCCTTGAGAGCAGGACTTGATGACCAGCAAAACAAAGGCCAAGCACTGGATCATCTGAGCCTTGGGCTGGAACAGCCATGATCAACGTTTGGGTCTCGGATTTTGTTCAGCAGAAATGGTGGATTTCATGATATTTTTTTCATGCCCATTTCTACGGGGAAAATATAACTATGAATGATCATTTACTAAATCATCTATTGAGAATATAGGGGATCGAAAAATTGAAAATACCCACAGCCAAATAGCCATTTTCAGATGCATTTTGTTGCGGGGGCTTCAACTTCATCTTTAATGATGTCGGGGGTTCCTTTTTACTTATTGGCTTTGACGGCAAAACATCATGAGGATCAAACACCCCCCAAAATGTCATGGGTTAATAGATAGACAACAACACATATTTGGAACCATAGAATGGTGGTGGACGTGATTATTCATGTGAAAGCATCGCATTCTGTATGGTATCTATCCCGACACTTGATGCCAGACAATTATAGTATATTCCATTGTTCATGATTATCTATATACTCTATAACACTTGTACTATATTGAATATTCTTGTTGCCGGGCAAGTGGGTGCCGCTAAAAAAGGACCAGCAGCCATTGTGAGGATGGAGGAAAACTCTCCATTGGCCACGAAGTGATACACCTCGACAAAGGACAGAAAAGCAATCATCCCTACGAGTACTACTAGGGATGACTATCTATATATATATAGTACATCTATAGAGTGTATATATATATAGTATAAATACCAATGAATATTAGATAAATACCCACAACCAAACACCACTGAATGCATGGATTATATTGATTAAATAATCACAAGCAACAAACGCTGCATGCTTCTAAATAAGGCGACGACGACAACAACAACAACAACAACAACAACAACAACAACAAGAACAAGAACAAGAACAAGAACAACAACAACAACAACAACAACAACATAATTTTCTCAAACTTGAAGGGAGCCCAACCAAAGTGACAGCCAAACTTAGCTTTTTTAGCTCCCTAAAAAGTCCGATCTCGACTTTGGATAGGACAGTCACGGGGAGCTATGGATATTTTGGGCGACGTGCGGTGACTAAGTTGGGATCTGCAGTTCACTCCAATCACTGGTTGGGTTTCTGTCATTAGAACTATGGAACTAGTCTGGTTAGTGGTATACCTACCATTGTGGTTAATATATACTGTTATATAATAATGGTTAATATATGGTTATTATATGGTTAATGATGGTTAAGTTCATAATCTGGTTAGTGGTATACCTACCCCTCTGAAAAATATGTAAGTCAGTTGGGATGATTATTCCCAACTGAATGGAAAAATGTTCCAAACCACCAACCAGTAGTGAATGGGAGTTCTTAACATTCTAAACCAACAAACATATCTTGGGGGCATCACCTTTTATGATGTTGATTTGTGTGGACTGATCATTTGTTTTGCAGAGTGGACTGGATGTGTACATATCCCATAAATAGTGGATATAATATAATACATATATATATATATATATTATAATGATATATACATGTTGCATTGCATTTCTAAAATCAACATATTGTGACGTACATGATATACGTTGTTTATTACTTCTATCATCCACTGTTTTCTTTGTTGTCTCACTATCACTGTGATCTGCCTTGTCATCCCCTGTTTTTCCGAGGGTCGATCAAGCTGCCGAATGTGAAGAGCATGTAGGCTGCCTCTGGATGCGGAAGGCCAACGGTGGACACCGTTCGATAAAAATGATCTACATATGGTTGGTAAACTCCACATCTAATCTGGTTGGTGGTATACCTACCCCTCTGAAAAATATGAGTTCGTCAGTTGGGATGATTATTCCCAACTGTTTCTGGAAAGTCATAAAATTCCATGGTTCCAGTCACCACCAAGCAGTAATTGTGTGAACGTTTACAGGAGGCTACGGCTACAGTGTGAGGCCCCCCAGTTATAAGTTGGTTTATAAGGCCCAGTAACTATAGTTATAAGATATTATAAGTACCATAAACCAAAGTTATTGGAGTTATAAAGCAACTTAGCTATCTTGGGGGCCTCACATTGTACATATTCATGGTGATCTCTCAATGGCATAAATGACACCCCAACCGGGGACAGGATTTTTTTGGGGGATTGGATCAACAAGAATTGCACATGTTGATTCTGCAGATTAACCCACAAACAAATGTTAAAAAAAAACAATGCAAACTTCAACCAAATGATTCCAGTTAAGATAAATGGTCTGTAAACTGGGATGCAACTTTGATATGTCCTATACTTACAGTACTTTGGGGGCTAGAAGCCAGTTGCTAGTCCGTTACTCAGCGGCTTCTTAGATAGCGACAGTGCTGGTGGGCTGGTGGTCAATGTTGGCTCAATGTTTTGTGGAGCTGATCTTCAGCATGAAGTTCAGTGGATTCAAAACCACCTGAGCCACCAAATATACTGTGCCAAACATAGGAAGGTAAAATCACCAGTAGGAATAGCAATCATCCTTCCTGGTTGGTGGTATACCTACCCCTCTGAAAAATATGAAAGTCAATGGGAAAGATGACATCCCATATATTATGGAAAAAAAATGTTCCAAACCACCAACCAGCTTCAATGTGTACCCGTGAATATAGCCACCTCCATGTTTGTCTGTTGAAACAGGTACTCCTGACAGTGTCGGGGAGTTCTGTATCCACGGTCAAGGCCAGAGTTTAAGCACTCTGAACCCTATGTATCGTCGTTGAAGATGCATTCAAAATGTTTCATACACGAAATGCCGTGTTCGAATTCAAGGGCATCAAACAAAACTAACATCAAACCAACATTTTTCGAGCAAGTCGTGACTTTTCTCCGGTCATCAACTGTCGGATGGCTGGAAAATACCCACCGAATTTTAGTTCAAGCCGTGGCTTTCCCAGTACCCTCAGGGGAGTTCCCAGCCACATGAAACATGGAACCTGAGGGTACCCTTTTTAGGTGATCTTTGTCGGTGGGGGATGGGGCAAGAAAATATCACATGCTGGCACCCTTACACCTTATGAAAAACAATGTGTTTGTATCATTTTGTATCAATCACTCCATGCATCATTGCTGCTATCCCGTCTTCGGGATGTCCTTGATCTTAGCCATTGACCTTAAGTTTTTCTTAAAACACATATTCGCCTAATTGCCTATACTAAATGTCAAACCAAATACGCATATAATTCTGCTGCTCACATTGCTACGTTCGTTGGTTAAAGGTTAGTTTTGTTTTCAAAACAAGCAACAAAACAAAACATATAACATCATAACGCAATAAATATGCTTTTGGTTTGTTAACGTCGTTGGCCGTTCGATAGTTGATTCCCCCACTTTTGGTAAGAGTCACCGTAAGAGTGACCCGTGATTCACACAGCAAGCCCAGCAAGCCCAGTTGTGATAAGAAAAATCACGTGGTAAACCCAGATAAAACCAGGGACATAAATCCAAAAACACTATGGGTGTGTCTGAAAATGTCGTGTACCCCTTTTTACCCAATGGTTTTGCTGATCATTATCCCTATTTTCAATGGCTATTTCATTGGGAATATTAACCCAACATTTTCAGACAAACCCAAATGTTCATTGGGAAAATGGCCCATTTATAGATGATTTTCCCATTAAAACCTCCATTTATAAGGGATTTTCAATGGCTATGTTAGTCATAACCAGATGGTAAACCCAAATGTGGGTGGGTCATAACCGTCCAAAAAAAATGTTTACCTTGACCAAGTTGCCAGGACTAAGCCTCGGCTCAGAGGTAAGGCTTTTTCAAAGATGGGGAAATCTCCAGCAGGTTTCAGTTTCAAAGCAATAGAATGTGGCAGTAAATCACCATTTTATAGCTGGGTAAATCAACTATTAAAATCAACTTTTTTTGGATCCTAATTTATAGTTGATGTATCTATTTGGCAGTGTGTCAAAACCAACAGTACCCCTTCTGTTCACATCCATCCCCCAAAAAATTGTATTTTCATAGGTATTGATCCATACCCATGTTTTCATGGGTTGTTCCAAATTCATGCAGACTTCATATCTTGATGAGAAATCGGATCATGGTTGTGTCTGGATCTTGGAACTAGTAAATGCCAAGGTGTCTGGATTTGACGTGGCTTTTTGGGAAAAATATATGTCTTATTGAGTTGTGTCCTTTTACCAACTACAAGTATGGGAAGAAGCACATTTTTTTGTATATTTGGTATTCATTTTAGGATTAAGTTGGATAAACAAAACATACTGTACTTCACCAGCGTGAATTAAAGTCGGGGATAGTTTTTTACAATCCAATTCCCACCATTCCAGTGACGTCCCGAAGTAAGGTCGTTTTAACGTAAAAAAAACAGGGATGGTGGGTCAGCGACACCGGGATGGAGAACGAAACCCTTAAACACCCACTGAAGTAAACACATATTATATATAATTATATATATATACATAATAGATCGATATATGAGTGTTTTCACTGTACTGTATATTAGGTATTATTAGGTTATGTATGTATGTATATATATATAAATACATGAACATAGATAATTATATATATTATATAGATACCGACACAATAGGTATCAATTTAGAGAAATACACCCAAAGCTGGCAAGTGATCTCACATTGCCAACCCTTGGACCTGCCAGTGTCATAGATCGAACACCTCTCTCTTGCCAGTTGGATCATATATATATATATAATATGTTATATGCTGTATTAGAGAAACAAACAGGAACAAACAACATCACCAGTGCTTAAATCTTCATCTTTCCTGCTCACATTGACATTATTGTTGCTTGTCTCACCTACATTGGTTACATATCCCCATGATTTCTGCTTCATCTTCGATTCTTGCATCATATGACTGTGTCTGAAAATCGGGTACCTCTAAAATCCATTAAAATCGCGGAACATTTTCCCAGCGAAAAGATGCCTGCGGTGTATACAATATTTTCAGACAGACCCGATTATCATAATTATGAAGTTTGTGTGTGAGAAAAAAAAACAGTATGCACCCTAAAACCTTCCCCATGTTTCACTTGGTGAACACCGTTTTTTTAACCATGTTTGTCTGAGTGTTTCCCATCTTGTCCTCCCAGTACCAACAGCATCACATCATCCCTTCAAGGTCAGCGGCTGGGCTGGTTCTTCTGATCTTTTCCTGTCATTTCACCCAGCATTACGAGGAGACCTGCCGACGCAGGGAGACCGGCGAAGATGCTGGGTCAAAGATCAATTGGATAGAACATCCATCATCCAAGAGTCGTATTTTAGTGTATGGTGTTTGTTGGATGCTCCAACCACATATATATATATATACATATTATATATATATATATATATACATTATACACATTATAGATAATTTGTATTATATTGTCGAAATCTTGATAAATTGATCGTTGCTTTGTGTACTTTAAATGTTGTCAAAAACGGTTTTGGGAGGTACCCAGCTGACGAGCTCAAATTTCGTTCCTGAAGTCATCAGTCTTTGTTGCCATATACTTTCGGCCACTAACGGAGGTTGCGGATTCTTGGTTCTTGATCAAACAAGTTGGTTTATCACTATAATAACAATAGTATATGATACTTATAACATCTTATAACTATATTTAGATGGGGTATGATGGTGTTATAAAATAACATATCACTGGGGGGCCCCATCCTTATCTGCCTTATTTGTAATTAAGGGTCAAGTTTTGGAGTCTACACGGTCTACACGTGCGAGGTGGTGCCCTCCAACTTAGCGATGAATCACTGGTCGATAGCCTCAGGTACCGTATGGAACTGGATGCCCCGTAGTTAGCGTTCAGTTGGTGAACATAACTCCCATTTCACTATGGTTTATGGCAGATATAACTATAGTTAATGGGGTTTATAAACCAACTTATAACTGGGGGGGCATCAGGTACAGTATGGAACTGGATAATTATCAGTGAGCCATGTTCCACAAAAAACTCTGAATTCTGCAGAGGCTACAGCAATGAGAAATCACCCATCGTGATTTTCATCGATTTTCAACAGTCCAAGTACATATTTATTTAAGTCCATCAATGGTCCAAGTACAATGTTTTTTATTGTTTCATACTCATGGAGGGTACGTCATCGACTAAGTCTGGTTGGTGGTTTCAACCCCTCTGAAACATATTAGTCAGTTGGGATTATTGTTCCCAATATATGGAAGGTCATAAAAATCATGTTCCAAACCACCAACCAGAAGTAAATCTAAGTCCATCAGTCTCTCCCTAAGCTGTCTTGTCCAGATCGCACATCCGCGCGCCATTGATCGACCCACCAAAAATGTTCCACCCTCCGATACGTCTGATGTCTCCAAAACAACATCTAAGAAGTGACCCACAAACAAACAAAACATACAAAACCATAACAACCACTCACCAGTTGGTTTACCCATCACAGGTTCTGTAGATATGGTTATATCACCGTTTGAGCTGCTTCAACTCCCAGTTTAGTGTCAACAAAAACATCCCACATGTATCATATTGCCACAGATGCGTGTAAACAAAAACACATATATATATATATATCATATCTCCATGTTTTTTGTTCAAAGTCCCATATTTCTTAACCTGTAAAATTCCCTTTCGCTGACTCTCCAAGCAATCTTTTTACAGCCCAGTTCTGTGCCTCAGGTAGAGGATGACTTGGCTTAGAGAACGCGGGGCAGGTAGGATTTCACTGAGCCCTAAATGGCAGGTCGGCCAGCGAATGCCAGCGATCTTCGGATCTTCGGATCTTCAGATCTTCGATTTCAGCATCTTTCGTCGCATCAAGTTCTTGTCGCATAAATTTCACTGGGGATTTGGATGAAATATGATGAAATGTGTCGCATCTGTGCCAGTATCCGGCATGAAAACTTATCCTACAAGGTGGTGCCCCGTAGTTAGCTAAGTTGGTGAACATAATTCCCATAACCATGGTTTATGGCAGATATAACTATAGTTATGTAATGGGGTTTATAAACCAACTTATAACTGGGGGGGCACCATCCTGTATGCCGAGCTTACCATTATGATCGATTATGTAAACCCCTCGATCGACACATGAAAGGCTTGAACAACTCGATGTAAAAATCTCGCTGGCAATCTGCATCGGATAAGATCCATCCATATGTTTTCTTACATTGACCCACAGCCTCAACTGGACAAATATAGCCTTCAGGTCCAAAACATGATAAACATGGCTGGTTCCACGCCTTTTGCTGCGAAAGGTATAATAGGCCTCATCCATCACCATGCCTCAGTCGTCAAGTACGCTCCAGTGATTCTCCAATTTTATTGACCGAGGTCGACCCAGGAAATAGCCTGTTCCCAGTAACCATGCAGATAATAGATCTTCAACAACTCCCTAGATACGTTTGGAGCGGAAACATGTCTAGATAACCAGGCTCCCACGATTGATCACCTATCATTTCCCTCCGCAATTCGGCTATCATGTACCATAGATTGGAGCACAGATGATTTCTGGGGGGACCCAACCAATGTCACTAGTTTCCAAGAAACCAACATCAATGATATTATGTCTTCGCTACCAGGTGGACCGGGGATGTGGGTTGGCAGCGGTTGGCGCCTGGCAGAGAGGCCCATGTCCAGCGCGGGTTTGGTGATTTTTCTATGGATACCACCTGGATGATTCCTTTGAGTGACATGTTAGGACATTGACCGAAAGCAGGAATTATGGGCAAACACCTACAACCAAAAAATACGACTTCAATATCATGATTGATATTTAATGATATTTAATGTATGAACTGTGTATCGATCAAACATTAGAAAACTGTTGATGTTTTTCATTGTGTGTGTCTACGCCCAGTGAGCCACTTCCTGGCTCGTTGGTTCGTTCAGTGCTTGCTGCTTGACGAGACGGGTTCTTAAAATGTCTTAAAATGTGGGATCCCCGGTCGTCACTTAATCTGCTTGGTGGTATACCTACCCCTCTGAAAAATATGAGGTCGTCAGTTGGGATGATGATATTCCCAACTGAATGGAAAGTCATAAAAAAAACATGTTCCAAACCACCAACCAGTAGATATAGACCCTCTGGTAAACAGCCACATAACTAGTGGGAAAATCACCATTTTCAGTGGGTAAATCAACTCTTTCTATGTCCATGGTCAGATGTCTTGTTGTGAACTCCCTGGACTTGAGCCGCGGCAGCTCAGGTGATCTGGGATATCTGGGATGGGATCAGCCGCAGAGGTCGACTCTATATGTCTTCGATGTGAAAAATGATGGGCCCGAAAAGCTGGTTTTTCATGTTGAAGTTCAAGATTTTAAAATTTAAGATTCTGACAAAACATGGATCCAGTCAATGAGTGGTGGGTCAGCGATCGGAGTGGTGGGACAGCTTCCCCCTGCAGCCGAAAACATTTCCTGCAAGGGGAGAGTTTGAGACAACCACATGTGTTTTGTTCAATAAAGAAATGTGGTTCTGAACAGGGTTTGAGACTATCCTTCCAACTCCCAACGACATGTCAAGATGTTGTCACATCACTCCAACAGCTAAAAAAAAACATGAAAAAGCGAAAACCAAAATTCGAAGCCCCAGCCGGCAGCTTTGGTCTTTGGTGTTCGTCTCAAAGAGTGGGACTTACCCTCTGGTAAACTAACATAACTATGGAAAATCACCATTTCCAATGGGAAAATCCACTATTTCTATGGCCATTTTCAATAGCAAACTGTTAGTCATTACCAGAGGGTACCCATTACTTTATGGTCATGTTTACAGGGAAAATTTACAGGTCCCAGGTCACAGATGTCACCGGCGGCTTGAAGCCGCAGAGCGTAATCTTGCGGATTCCCGATGGCAAACCATAGCGGCCATAGCCATCCCTGTGTCAATTGACCCAAAAACTGCTTCAAACAATGACATGTCAATAATTTATAATAAAATTTAATAGTATTTAATAGTATTTAATAGTGATCAATATAAACCCGGATGAGGGGATCAATAGAGCCTGGTGCCCCCCGCAAGATGATCAAACTGCCCCAGTCCCTGCTATTTCCATGAGGCAATTCTTCTACATGACATGGGTGGAAATCTGGAAATAAGGTAGCACCAATTCCCATGGGTTATTATATAAATTGTCCTCATCTTCCCATGGTCATTTGGAGGGTAGACTCCAGTTTCCAGGTCCAAACCCAGATGATTAACAGGGCCAGGTCCCATGGGTTTACGCTGCTTTTTGCGTGGCACGGCTTCATGATGCAGCGCCGCTTGCCTGGAGACAGTGCAGTGTGTGCTATCTGTTAGAGTGCCTGGTGAACCCGGTACCACTTGATCTGAATCTATGTGCAGTTCATATGCACCATCTGGTTATGACTAACATAGCCATGGAAAATCCCGTAAATAAATAGTGCTTTCTAGCTGGGAAAATCAGCTATTTCTATGGGCCATCAAAATACCATGGCGAACTGTTAGTCATAACCAGAGGGTAAGTGTCATTCACCTTGGATCTATGTCTGAATATGACCCAAGGAACTTTCGCCCAGGAACTCCCCCTTTTTTTCTATATCATCATAGATAATCCAATGATCATCCCAAATCCACATCATAGATCCACATTTATCTAGATGATATATCCACATCATCTATGTAGATGCACATCTCATAGGTAAAACCCCGGCGCCTTTCAGATCTGCCCATTCGTAAAGTGGAATCGGCGCGCCGCGCCTCCACCGCCTCGCTCGGGTCAGCGCCAGGAGCAGCTCCACCACTGTTCCGCCGCACGATCTGGACGGGTTGAGGAGCTCCACCGCTGGGAACACCTGGGCCACACCTCTCCGATCATCCCATTTGGGCCACGGTGCTGGGAACATTAATTGGAACTATGGAAGAACCCCCTACAATTAGTGAGGTCCCCGGCTAGAAAGATAGCGTGAAAAGTTGGGGTTCACATAACTCCAATAACTCACGAACTGGTTTATGGTACGCAAATAACGAACTAGTTACTGGGGCGAATCTAAACCAACAAACATAACTGGGGGGCCTCACATTGTAGCTATCGGAGAGTATCTAATCATAATCGTAAGCGAATTTTTTATACACTCTCTTGGACGAGTTTTACCCTCTGGTAAACTAACATGACTATGGAAAATCACCATTTTTAATGGGTAAATCCACTATTTCTATGGTCATTTTCAATAGCAAACTGTTAGTCATTACCAGAGGGTACGTGGAACAGATGCTTTTTCTGTGAGGAATAAACATTCCAGCAGTAAAGCCCAGCAGTTCCTGTTGGTTCCACGATTCCTTGCCGGAACCCCATAAAATTCACATGGAACCCAAGTCTTGGTCATGATCTGCAGAAAATCCTCTTACAAAGCTCATAACTTTGGTTGAATCTGGGGCTGTTTATGATATACTCACATTTTTTTTAATGGAATTTTATGGACTATGATAATACAATATGAGTCAAGACAATTGACTCTATATGTCATCTCGAATTTTTTCGGCTGGTGCCAGTGTTAGCAACGACCTGGAATGTATTCACTGTTTCAAGCTGGCTACTCCAGCACCATTCACCATTCATGATTACAGTAGTAGTATGTTAGTATGATTATAACATGATATGTGAAATGCCTGATATGAACGAATATATGAGATATATATATATATATATATACATAGAAAGTATTCTGATGTTTGTTTGATGTGACAATAACATTAATAGAATCAGTATCATTATTAAGATTGGCGATTAATCATCATTAATAGTTATTATATTATTATAACATCATTATATAATTTCAAGTGGATAATCATTGATATTATGTCCATAATGATATTCCTGTACAATCAATGATTGTTATCCACTGGCGAAGCCTGGCTTCAGTCGTGTCTGAGGGCATTACTGGCCGCAGAGGGGCTCTTCCTGTCAGCCGCGGCCACACAGATCTTTTGGTGTCAGAATGATTGGAAAACAACACACATTTGATGGTTGAGAACATAATGTTAATTTTGTTCCCTGTTATTTGATGGGCATAACTGGTAGGTAAACCACCAATGACAAACCCGTCATGTTCCTGGAGTTGAATCAGATGACTTCACTGGACAACCAACTTCTAATAACTTATACGCAGGATAGATAGGATAGGAACTAGTCCTCCATCAAAATTGGGTTTTAAAAAAACTCCTGGACCTGCTACGCACCGTTAAGCCATCAACTATTGGTTCCTATCCTCACTGTAATTTGGTTGCATAGACTTCCAGGCAGGACCATCCCTCCCGCCCGTCGAAGGGAAAAGGTTGAAACAGTTACTTCGGGGATGGTCAATCCCAAGGACATCAGCATTTCATGTAACAAGTCCTCAAAACCCTCTGGTAATGACTTACAGTAATAGCGAAAAACCGAAAATGGCCCAGTCGAAATAGTTGATTTACCCAGCTAGAAAATGGTGGATTTTTATGGATCTTTCCAGTTCGTTATGTGACAGTTTACCAGAGGCTATTTCCATTAAATCATCATTAAATCACCATTACATCACCATTACATCACCATCAAATCACCATTAAATCCAGATTTGTCCAGTTTAACCACCCGTTGGTGCCAGCCCCATAGGGGCGCCTCCGCAAGAAGTGCATCGCGACGAGAATGCCCAAAGCAATCTGGGCGAAATGAGCTCGCGACGCTGGGAAAGAGTTGATCCTACCCCTCCAACGGTTATGATGAATATATATATATACTTGGTGGCTCATCCCACTTAGTAAGTGGGTTATAACCCCAGTTATAAATGGGATAAGTAGGGTTAATCCACAAAATAACTGGGGTTATAACCTACTTACTAAGTGGGATGAGCCACCAAGTATATATATATATATATTAATTATAGTAGTGTTTATAATGAACATACTTATATTATATGATTAAAACTAAGAGATCACAACAGTAAAAAACAACCATTGAAGAAACAGGTGCAATGGGCTATCCGTTGATGCTGATCAGAAATTTGGTCTATAATATTCTATAATTGCAAAGAACGGGATATCATGGGTCCATGGTTGAACTGAGGCTATCTCTCCATGTAGTATGTAAATAGATGTCAATGAAATCCAGCCCACCCCCCGATAAGCCCCGCCTACATGGGACCTGAAAAGACAGATCCAATACTAGACCAGGGTTGGGCATTTAATCTGGCCTTGGGTCACAAGCACTACATCTCTTTTGATCGAATCCCCAAAATACCATCTGTCAATTGAACATAGCTGTGGAAAATCACCATGTTTTAAAGGTAAATCAATGTAAAACATAAATAAACTATAACTGAGCAATTTTCCATAGCTATGTCAAATAACCAAAGGGTAACCCTTGAAAATGATCTTTGGATGTTCATCTACCCAGTCCGTTGGCATGTTTGGTTTTCATGGCCTCATGAGTACTGCCCGCCGAAAAAAACGGGGTTCGTTCCATATGCAATCATTGGTCTATCTATCTATTTATATAATACACAATATATATATAATTATATATATATATCTGGTTGGTGGTGTACCTACCCCTCTGAAAAATATTAGTCAGTTGGGATTATTACTCCCAATATATGGAAAAGCAAAAAATGTTCCAAACCACCAACCAGCAATATATATCACATCTTATGCCATCATGTGTATTCGAACTCCACACCTCTATCATCTTGATTCGTTGTTCATCATGCTGCCTACAGCACGCCCTACATCTTCCTGCAACATATCTTGTATGCTCCCACCCGATCCCAACTCAACCCAGTGGCCAGGGCTATGATCAGCAGAACGGCAGATTTGAACATCGCAGACGTGGCACACTCAATCTGTTCAGCGGCGTGAGATGTTGGTGATTAGGGCTAGGACATGCCAGGACCCCGGATAAGGGACTGGAAACACGACATGTCTTTCCATCTCCAAGGTGTTCGAAGTTTGTAAAGGCAACTAGCTGAATTTTGCAACTTTGGGGTCTTAATAACGAGTTTCATTGCATCTTCCCCTCTTCTGGCAACCCGGAAAATATCCTGAGCGGCTTCTCCAAGAATACTTGCTCCATGGGTTTGAGAGGTGATTGAATTTCTAGTGGCCATTTGAGTGGGGTCCAGGTACGCCATGCTACGCCTTATCCCATCCCAGCCCCACTCATTCCCACTCTGGTTCTTTAAAACAGCTATTCCCCCAAAAAAAATCCTACAGTATGGCTTATCCTATAACCCCAATAAATGCAGTACAACATAATCAACATAGTACAACCCCCCAATAATGATTGAGATAAGTACTCTCCACCGGACCCCAGCCTTCTTCACAATCGCACCATCGCCGCCGTACTTGAAAATACCTCGAGTTTGAGGCGAGTCCCCCGTTAAGGGACCAGAAACTCCATCGGAAATCCTCCCAAAAAGATATCCAAAAAGGATAGAAAAGTGAATCTTCACTATGTTTAATGGAGATGTGTTTCCTATTTTTGTTGAGATTTTTTTCAGGATAACTGATGACACCGTAGTCCTGTTTAGATACTCAACGATCCGTAACTTTTGGAGGGTGCCGCAATCCGATCTGGCAACGGAACATCATGCCATGTCTCTCGAAGGAACAGCTTCGGATCTAGCTACCTTCGTATGCCACCAAAAGAAAGACAAATTGAACATGTAGGCCCTAGGCACAAGGATGTAAATAGATTCAAATCGTCCACCAATTATGAACCAAATTTGAAACCAAGACAATGGAGATATTGAACTGCTGTGATGAGGGCCATGAACAGATGCAACAAACAACCTGATATTTGTTCGGGTGGATTGGTGTATGATCTAGTGAATGAAACGTGCCTCGTTTCCTTCCTCCACAAATTCTCCACAAGCTTAGACTTCTCAAATCGCTGCAACACCTCATGTTCCCTACTGTTTGATGGCCATCACTAGGCATCACCACATTTTCAGACCCAAAAAATAAAGTCCGGTCATCAAACACAATGAGAAGTCCCCGAGCTAAATATCTACAAATGGAGGCTTGTAGCTGGGGAAAACGTTGAACTGGGGCCCAGCCTCTGGTGCAGGTCATTTCTCCATACCATGGGACCTGCCAGGACAATCCAGGTCTCAGCCACAGACACCATGCATCCGACAGGTTGGCTTCTTTGCATCCGTGTTTGTCACCAGCTTCTACACATCTAGCCTTGAAGTCTAAACAAGATTCTTCCAGGCCTATCTTCCAAGATCTTCTTGTTTGGGCCCCTCTTTCTTGAGAACTGGGGATCTTAAAATCACCAGCACGATGGCACGATGTGCGACATATTCCTGGTATAGTGGTGGTTACAGTACATTGAAGCTGATGTATATATATATAATTATATATATATGGCTGCTCCTGGTCAAAGTTAATCATTTTCTGTGTTTTCCGCAGCTAAGGCCAGATATGTTGTTCCCTGAGCACTTCACCATCATCCCGGGTAAATGGTTGCACCTGGGGTCACTTTTTGTTGTTGGATCAAATGCACTTACATCATAATTTACCAATTCTGAAGTTCTTATGTTACGAGAAAAGGAATATGTACCAACTTTTTAAAGGGTGGAAAAGGACTGGATAAAAACCGGATGTTGTATCACGTTCAACATGCACTTCAAGCTGGTATTGATTATGTTTGAGTCTAAAGTGCAGGATTTGATCACCCCCAAAATAATGGACATGTCCCCTCCGGAACCTGCCACCAGCGTGCATCTGGACATTGAATCTGGGCGCCCAAGGGGCGTGTTTTTGTTGTTCAACGGGCTCTTGGTGGTCTTTGGTCAAGATATATTTTGGGTTCAATTTATGCAATGAATGTATTTTGGGGGTGTTGAAAATGGGGTATACCCCAAAAAAGTCCTTTGAAATTACCTTCTGGTAAACTAACATAGCTATTGAACATGACCATAGAAATAGTGGATTTTCCCATTAAAATTGGTGATTTTCCATAGCTATGTTAAATTACCAGAGGGTAGATTGAATGATGTTTATGGATTTTTGTGGGAAAAATATATCATCAACCATTGGATGTTAAGGTACCTTATTTTCAGACAAGCCCCAAAATGGTGATAAGATGGTGACAACTATAGTAACCCCCAAAAAGGATGCTAACAAGGTTCAATTTACCACAAGGACTATCTACCCTTTCTATCTTTTTGGGTATTGCCTATAGGTGTAATTGTAAGAATAGATCATCGGACACACTCTCAGGGCAGTTAAACGAAAAACGTGCTGGCTGAAGAGATTTCCGACCAAGAAAATCGTGCGTTTGACATCCTGACTGTTGCTGATGCATGCCAAAAAGGCTTCTAAAGACAAGCTTCCAACCTGCAATGATGCGCACAAGTGGTGTACAACCGTGTGCAAACAAGATGACTTTGGGCTCCGTCTTCAGTTCTTGCCGGTTGAACTTAGAAGAATACTCAAGTGTTCGTTGGTCCAATGAAAAATCCCAGGCTGGCTACTCAATCCCACATTTGGTTGATCTAAATCCTATCTTTTCTTTTGGTTCATATCCCAACTTTGGATCAAATCACGGTTTGATCAGACTAAACGTCCACCTTCTTCAAAAAGAATGCGTAGTTGTTGCCTGAATGGGTTCATCATGATTTTTTGGTACCACCGGGAAGCCATCCAATGTGGTATACCCACTATAGAAACCCATCCTCAAAAGGGCGTATTTCTGGGCATATCTTCAAGAACTCCTACGGCTTGTCGAAGAATAATGGTGAACTTGGGCTCGGGTGGCGGCACGCCCGGCATCCCATGTTCGCTGCAGGAGTGTTGAAATGCCATGTAACATTCATGAGCAGATTCCAAGATGGTGAGATCGCGGCCACAACCATCTGTCATGGAGTCATGGAACATTTTTGTTTTTAATGTTGAACCCAGACCCCATATATCCCGATAAATTTGATGTGAAATGAGCCGCAAATGGTTGTTTTATGGGAAGGATCCTGGCGGTTGACCGAAAAGGTGAGACCATGTGAGACCCCTCAACGATTACAAAGTTGACTGATCACTTGCTTAACCAGGATTGATGGGGAATAATATATATATATATAATATAGTATAATATAATATAATATGATATAATATAATAAAATATAATATAATATAATAAAATATAATATAATAATATAATATAATATAATATAAAATAATATAATATAATATAATATAATAATATATATATATTATAGTTACAGCATGTTACAGCACTGTCATGGGGTAAACCAATGGGGCCTTGGGGGCCAGGAGAATCCAAGGATTTATGAAACATGTTGCTTGAACTTTGCCATTTGAGACATCAATATGATAACTGTTTTGTGCTAAACCCTGTTCTATGTATATATACATACATAATCATACATATATATATATAATTATATATATAATTATATATATAGTATCCCATGATAAACCCCAGAACAAACATGAACAAACCAGTAATTCGTACTACCCGAAAGATTTGTTCTTCCCAATTCACCAAGCGCAAGGCCGCAAGGCCGCAAGGACTGAGTGCGTCGTACTGTGCAGGTTTGACCGTCATCCATCTTCTTACGCAGGCGACCTGGCCAAAAGCTACGAGGCTCCGATTTTTCCAAGGAACCACACATCAGCCTGATTTTTGTTCGCACAAAATTCTCTGGTTGGTGGTTTTAACATGTTTTAACCATCTTAAAAAAAAAGTCAGTTGGGATGATTATTTCCATATGGAAAATCAAATTCGTGTTCCAAACCACCAACCAGTTCTATATATTACCATAAACTAACGATGTGGAAGCCATGGCTGTATGGCGGATTAATGTACGAGCGGTACAAGGGTCAAACTTGGGTATACCTTCTGGGGCTTAAATCTTGACTACCCATTGGGCAACTTTGGCTTTGATGTATGATATTTATTGATATATTGATATAACCAGCCTGAAACGTGGGTGGTGGTTTGGATTTTCGGTTGAAAGAAGATGGAACCAAACAGTTCTTTGGTAGATCATTTATAAACATCTACACGCCCATTTACCTATTGGTTCTGAAAAACGGGGTCGCCACTATTTTGATCAACCAACTTTTGGAGAGAGGACGTCTATGCCAGGACGAAAGATGCTTCTGGATAAGTTCATAAATAACATGCGTACAGTACAAGGTGTTGCCCCCCTAGTTATAAGTTGGTTTATAAACCCCATTAACTATAGATATATCTACCATAAACCATAGTTATTGGAGTTATAAACCAACTTAGCTAACTATGGGGCACCACCTTGTACGGGTTTCCCCAACAAAAACTTTCCAAATGGTTGAACTGGTGCAATACTGACTTTACATCCAGGTTCACACTGATGATGATCTATTTGGCCGATGAGTTGCAAACATCAACTTCTCGTCACTTCTTTGTGTGACACTCAAGCGCGGACTTTTGCCATGTTTTGAAGCCTGAAGTTCGCAGCAAAAAAACAACATGGTAAATCTTAGATCCAGTCCATCTTACATCATTTTACAGCGTTTCCCGGTTGATATTAAAAGATTCAAGTACTACGTATACAACCAAGGTTGACCCAATAGTACAATGTGAGGCCCCCCAGTGATGTTTGTTGGTTTATAAGCCCCAGCAACTAGTTCGTTATAAGTACCATAAACCATAGTGAAGTTGGAGTTATGTTCACCAATTTTTCACGCTATCGAACGGGGGCCTCACATTGTATCTATAGGTATCCAACCAGCTTTTGCCCCAGCCACATCCTTTTGATGGAGAAATCGAACCCATCGGGGCCCACCTTTGATGTCTTCGTACATGTTGATGGCTTCCACCTGAAGATGCCTGGGAACCCTGGACTGGGCCGAAAGGTTTTTTCACCGGCCTGACACCTAGGTAAGCCGTAAATTCATTTCAACTGGCCAGAAACTATTTAGAGGCTAGAATTCTTCTAAAGGATTCGGTGATGCTATGCTTGGTTAGATGAATACTGGGATGATCTTTGAAGTTAACAAATATCTGTTCTTTTTGAAGGTACATATAGACTAAACAAATGATCAAATTGGAAGTGGATTGAATTGATTGATGCTTTTTGTTTTTCAAATATCCAAAAAAAGTCTCAGAGATTGCACAAGAAACAGCTCAATACTCTCGAACTATCCCGACATATCTCAGACCGAAATCAAGTGTTATGAAAGCCACATCTGGCAGAACCCCTCCTGCTGGAACATCTGTTTATAGTGACGGACAATCACTTAGAACGTATTTTGGAAAAAAAAATCTGAATATTACTGTTTTTTTTACGTTCTAAGCCTTGCACTTAGAACGTCGAAAACCATACACTTAGAACGTCCAAATA
>Ga0126342_10002236_pt1 | contig 29680 bp, 23 predicted proteins | sample Cyp1metagenome_FD_92528 | JGI IMG/M metagenome (GOLD analysis project Ga0126342, IMG submission 92528) | Coral microbial communities from Lord Howe Island, Old Settlement Bay, Australia - Cyphastrea 1 metagenome | ecosystem: Host-associated > Invertebrates > Cnidaria > Coral ...
GCCGCACCATTTTCGTGTGGCAGGTGTGGGACTTCGAGCACACCTGGTCACTTGTGACCCTATCTTTTTTACTTCAAAACGTAGAAACAGTGATTAGGGTCACAAGCGACCAATGTCCCTTTGTAGCTTCAGTAGTAATTCGAGGTGCAAGCGCCAGTCATATTGCTGATGGCGGCCGTTGTGTCAACATGATTGGTCAGATCAATCCCCCCAATCAGTCCCGCCAAAAATAAAAGTAATAGGGCACTCCTTATACCATTTGGATCCATTTGAAATGGAACTTGGAAACTAGGATGTTGCAACTCATGGTTCGATCCTAGATAACCAAAGAATTGTGTGTCTAAACGTCGTCGACAGACCAACGATGCCTGCTTCATCCGATCCAGTACCAGTATGACTCAACTGGGTGCTCCACGGGTCACTCTTGGGATCGTGATGCATCAGTTTTTTGTTTGCGATTTTGGGGGTACTCTGCAAACATTTTTGGAATCGTATATAGCAACAAAACAATAAACAGCAAACAAAAGCGATCATTTTTAGATGCTCTACTTCTGAAAATTCGGACATTCATGGAATTTCGATCTATCATAGATGCCCCAATACCCACCAATGCTTGCCATCAACGTTCCTGGTGTTTCACCAGTAGCCTGCCCTGTGCCCTTTGCGGTGCCCGGTGTCAGGGCCTGGAAGCAAAAGCAGCACAGTTCGGCCGCACTCAAACCTCGCTTCGTCGCCAGGTGTCTAAGCCGAAGCCCTTTAAAAGGGCCTTGTATGAATTTGACCCACGGTAACTTGCAGTGCCGTGAAGATCGTGAAGTGAAATGCCACGTCCCTACTTTCAATATACAATATCATACAATATCATATAAGGACAAATTGGAGGATTGCAGTTCCCATTTCCATGTTTTGAGTTTTGAGGGTCAAAACTTCAGGACCTAGGGGACCAGAGGTTTTGACATGTTCGTTTAGCAGCAGTGATCAACAATTCCTTTGAAGGTGCCTGATTTTGACTCCTCACTGCGACCCGTGGATGAAAGCGGAGGCTGACATAGACTACAAGACTTTAAGAGAAGCGACGCTCGACACCCAACTGGATTTTCATATTCTATGTTCATGCTGTAAAGACTTACACTTTCTGAAACTGGCTCAGAAATTGACAATCTCAGTTTTTTCCAGGAACTGAAAATGGATGGCAAAGCAGTTTTCTCTCATTTTGAAGCTAAGAACCTCATCACCACTGCATTGCCTAACCAGGTCACCCGGCCACAGGGCATCGGCAAAGGTTTGGTGGACAGTCCTGTGGAAATCTCGCAACGTGTCATCTTGGAACCTGATGGAAGCTGTGGATGTGTGGTTTCGAAGAGACTTTGAATATGATATACCCTGATATAATTCATAGATATTCATATAGATGATATGGTATATATTTCAAGAAACTTTCAATATAATTTATTCAAGAATTTGGATTTTGTTTTATCTATTGGAGCACTTCTGGGTCACCCGAAATGAACAATTTCAGCAATTTGAGTCATGTTGGTTTCCCCAAACATGTTGAATGACCCAACCCGATCCCATCAGTCATCTGGCTAACTTAATAGAAAAAAACAGTGTTCGAAGCTTCAATTGCCCTCTGTCATGCATTTGTACAGCTTCGCCAGGGACTCCCATTATGGATTTCGATCATGATCCCCCCCCGCCCCCGCCCCCTTCCAAAAAGAAATCAACCAACAGGTGACGCAACTCCTGGATGACTCTCTTTGGTTCCAGGACCGCCTCTGGCCGACTCTTACCCAACATATAGAGGTACTTTGAGGGTCAAGGTATACGGGCAATCTACATTTGTATGCATGTCTGGAGGGATATGGCATGTTCAAATGGACAAATGATGCTTTAAAAGATCTTTAAAGCATAAGATGAAAGACGGAAGACAAGGAAACCCGGTAATTATTCTTGGGAAACTGACAGGGATGAGCCCGGAGAAACATACCGGCTCCTATAGGTGCTGATAGGGACCTCAGGCATGCTTCATATTGCGTCATCAGATCAGGTTTATCATTTCAGAAGACTTTGAAACTATTCAAAAACTGGTTGTTGACTGCTTCTGCTGGCGGGCTGATAGGGATTCCCGCAATGGAACTTGATCATCCCCATAAATAATCATAAACAAGATGACCGCAGAGCTCAGAACCCTTGGGTGTGCAAGTCACAATTGGATCCCCCAAAATGTCAGCTCAAAAATTGATCCGTGCGAAAATTCGTTGGTCAAACTATCTTAGACTCCTCAGGCTGGCTGATTCAGTATTATGTTTTTTTTAATGAAATCCACTTTTTGTTGACTAAATCCACATTTTTGTTTGCCAAAAAACATTGTGACAGTTTTTAGGTTGCATGTTTTGTTTGCTGGCTCAATCAGCATGTTTGTTGACTACATAATTTGTTTGTGAGCTAAATATAGCTAAATCCCATTTTTGTTGCCCAAACCCCAATCGTTGTTGGCTAAACACATATCTTTGGTTGGCTAAAACCCGAGTTGTTTCACGATTTTCTTGTTTGGCCAAATCCGCATTTTTTGGGTTTAATCCCAATGTTTGTTGCTTACTACATCCGCATACATCCGCATTTTGCTGGTTAAACGCAGATCTTTTGCTGTATACATCCACATTTTTGCTGGCTAACCCCCATGTCTGTTGGCTAAAATCTAACTTCTTCTCGTCTTGAAAAAGCCCTGTTTTTGTGTCGGCCTTCGCTCCACTCGTCGCGGTGTTCCGCCTGGGGGGGGGTGCTAAAACCCATGGGAAAACCATGGGCTTAATTATACCGAATGTTACAGCAAAACCATACATGAATCATATATGAATGGAAGAATATGTGGAACAGTAAAGATGGAATTCAACTAAGTTTTACTTCGAGCGATCCCTACCCCCGAAAAATTCAGGGAGCCTCACCTGGTAGCTGGGAATCAAGCATGTGGGGATGTAAGGAATCTAACCACTCGAAAATGGGGGTATCTCATGGTATCTCACCCAATGATCTAGTGGGGACGATACGGTAAGCCACATAATCCACCCTCACTTGGGAATGGCGAAGTCTCTACGAACCATTTCCTTTTTCAACAGTGTATGGTTCTTTTGTTGGGCTTACCACGCTAGCAAAATGGTTTGTCTCCAACACATGGTACCAACGGACCACCCAGTGGGTCAGTCTCAAATTGCGAGGCTATATGTTTTGAGCAATGGCAATATCTAAACAACTGCAGGTGTTTTCCTCAAACACAGCAGTCCCAGAGACCCACAAAATCCTGCAACTGGGATCTAAAAAAGTCGACCAATAGGAACTGGGGATTGAACTTAAAGCATTAAGAACAGTTTAGAACAATGGGAGAAAATTACGTATCGTAACCCTGAATAAGATGTTACTTTGCTATCTTTTTGGTGCTGTACATTTTCATGGGATTGAACCGATTGAACCCCTTGAGAATAACATGAAAACAGTGCTACCTTGGCCCCGCACCAACATCACGTTCGTGGACTGCGCTGACATTGCAGCAAAGTGGAAGATACGACACTAATTGGCAACTCCCGATAAGTGATGATGATTCATTCGCGGAACTGAATTTGTGCCGGATTCTAACTCCTCCTGTGAAGTTCAAAAGATTCTGTCTTCTACGACACATCTTGGAAGTCGGCAGCCGACTCCGCGCCTGATATGTGCCTGGCAAAATTAGACTTTGTAAATCTAATGTGATCCTCAGTACTGATATGCATACTAATATAATAATATAATTCCATTTACTCTCTGGTTATTTAACATAGCATAGCCATGGTATAGATGGCCGATAGAAATAGATGGTTTACATATTAAAAATGGTGGATCTTTCCATGGCTATGTTAAATAACCAGATGGTATAACTCCACACAAAGGATGTGGGAGTGCATCTTTCCTGGCAAGCTGCGCCCAGGGCCGTCACACCCAGCATGATGGTTCTTCTCGATTGCTGGATGCTGAATGGCAGCGAAGACAACCAGAGCCTGCTGATTCCAACCAGTAAAAAAATGCAGAACAACTTGTCGCAAGTGGGATCATCATATGTAGATATTAAAATAGTATATTACAGTATTATGTATATATATATATTATATATACACAATTCCCATATCATCCCAATCAATACATATATATAATATCAATATAATATAAGAACATCATTTTTGGATATTTTTGGGGTGTTGCACGGCCTCTTCCGAGTGGAAACGGTCACTGCTTAGTGGCTTCAAACAGCGTGGAGAAACGACATATTTTTTTTCGATATATGTATTTGGGACACAAACTAATTTACACGATATACATTATTATTGTTTGTTGTTATTATCATTATTATTATCATTATTATTATATGTTGTTGTTGTTGTTGTTGTTGTTGTTGTCGTGGTTGTGTATATGAATCTATTTGGGTATGGGTCCAGGGCTCCAGCTTTGTAGAGTCAAACCAGAGCATTAAAATGGGGCCTGAGGGGTAGAGTGGCTGTTCCAAAGGGACTGTCCCAGAATTGAAGAATATACTTTCCTGTAATTTTATGTTCACCTCTATATATAGCTTATTCAAGTTTTAAGAAAAGTTAGAATAAGCTATGGTCTGGCTGACATAACTGTAATTATAGTGATTGTTCTTGAATATTCAGATCCTAAGTCTCATCCAAAACAGTGTCTTGATGAAAACACAATGGCATCCGTTTGGCACCATTCCGGCTTTCAAAAAGAATATGTCCAAAACTTAATTTTTCGTGCCTGCTGCTGCGCAATCTCCTGTTCTTCATTGTCATCATATTTCATTGACTAAATCCTGACTGCCGAGATCAAAGTCTGAAGCCATAAGGTATTGGTGACTCAAAATGTTCATAGGCTTTTGCTCGGATAGATGGGTAGTATGGGCCAAAAAGTGCACAATTGGAGACCCCATAGTTAAACCCACCTGGCTTCCCCTCAAGTAGAATATGTTGGAGAACTCTTGGCCCCTGCTTTTGACTTTCGACCCATGGCCCATACCCACATAATTTCAATGGTCAGTTCAAAAACTGCTTGGTATAGGCATGGATAAAAATGGGTACCTGAATCTTATACGATATTTTGCTTCTGAAATGACACACCTATTCAGTTTTCTAAGTCATAAAAATCAACCCATACCTGAATTGAGTTGGTTTGATCCCACCAAAGGCTGCGTGCCTTTTGATCTCCCTCCAATCCCCACTGAAGCTGACAAGAGCTTGTGCCCGCTCAGCGGGAAGCATCCGTCGCTGTGAAAATTCCTGAAAATTTGCCAACGGAGTGGCCCAAAAATGTCTGAATCTACTTTGTTATCCATTGGTTGATGGTTGCAGAACCCAGTGCTGAAAAACTGGTGAATTGGGACAATGTTCCCAACAAATAGATGTCGGCAGTAGAGATTCTTATCTATTTATCTGTCCGTCTATCTGTCTACCTGTTTGTCTATCTATTTACCAATATACTGTATACATATAAAGGCGTCTTATACTTGAATATGTAGAAATACACAACAGTAATTTGATGTAATTTTATGTATATCACACCAATCCGGTCAATATCACTGTACATCTATATCTATATCTGACAATATCCAAATCAATATCTATATATTTATCATTATTTATCATTATTTATCTATATATTATATCTATATACACGTTGCTCTCAGCTCACCAAATTCTTCAGTTGAAGCGGAAGTGCATCACATCTGCTTCCTGCACCTCACGGGACATGCATCTGAACCATCCGGGATATATCGTGAGAATATCACGGGAAGATCGTGGTGATATGATATGGCTCCAGCAGCAAAAGAAGGAGTTTTGTGGGTCAGTTAGCATGTTGCATGCTCAGCCTGCGTCTACTCTCTACCACTTGCTTGCCACAAATTATAGGAAAGATGGCTTTGACAATGAATCTGTCTCAAGATGGGGGATGCCCAAATATAACAATCTGACAGCTCGCAGAAGATGAGAACATGGATAGACCATTGAGAGTTGGGGATTCCAAATTTTGAGACAATTGCATATCACTTCTGTAAATTTACTCAAATTTAGATAATTTAGATGCATATCAACATTTAGTCTAAATTATCCTAAATTCGCTTCTGTAAATTGATTTTTTGGCGTAAATCAAAGTGTACGTGGATGGTCTTGGATAGCATTGGAGAGCACCATTGTGTTTAGCTCAAACTCTGCCCCTCCCACACAAACAGGATGGAATCATAAGATTCAAACCAGAGGATCTTGAAATGTTGCCATAACTTTGAGACTTTGAGATTTTCTGATCCATCATGATCCATCCCATGGTGCGATGTTCAACGATGTTCAAGACCCCGGCGACATAATCTTTTCCTTCAATCCGCAGCTTGCCTTTCTCTTTTGCAGCCTGGTTGTTTTGCCAAGATTTGCGGAGGGAAGGATATATCATGATATATCGAAATGTACGCTCAGGATGATCCTTTCTGATTTGAATATCCACAATTATCCAAATATGTTCAGCCTTCTTCTCCGGATTCTTGTCTGGAATACCATTCTTGCATCAGAATTCGAAGTGACGGCGGATCAGGCGTACTGAGAATCCATTTATATATGTATATATAATTATGTAGATATACAATACATACATATCATATATAATCATATGATATCATATGTACATATCACCCAACAGATTCAAAGCATCTGCACATCCCCGTGGTTTTTTTACTGGAAGAGTGGACAGTGACAGTTCAAAAACTGTCATAGCATCGGCTCCTGAGCTCCATCGAGGTATACCATGGTATACCATGGTATACCCAGTTTCATCCTGCTCCTATTCATTTGCATCCATTTCTTTGCTTTCTGCTTGGTTGGTCACAATTCTTTCCTCATTGAGAAGAAGGCTCCGGAGGCAAAGAGCTTTGGCAAGAGCGAGCTGGTATTGGCATCGCAAGGGGCTGAGGCCATTGTCATTTCTGGGACTGAAACAATTGAGGACAACCTTGGCATCGCATCATTCGGTGGACCCATCATTCTTTCGTCGCATCACTGCAGAGATGGAGCGCCTCAGGCAAGCGCCATGGAAGTGCAGGTTTTGCAAGAGATTGAACAAAGCTGTAGCAATGTATTGCGGTCAATGTGGCAGACATTGGACAGAAGCTTTGGATGGCAGTTATCGTCACCCTACATCGGCACGAGCCAAGGAGGAGGACTATTACTCCCAGTGGGAAGAGGAGATACCGTGGGAACAGGAGGATTGGCATTCCGGCAGATGGCCGTCTCGATCCCCTCGTGCTTTCTCTCGGTCACAAACGCCACATGGTGGGAAAAAGCCTCGCAAAACCAAGAAGAGCAAGAAGCAGAAGGATGTGCAGGAATATCAGGCACCTCCGTTACCCGAAGCTCCATGGAATCACAAAGGAGGCAAAGGTTATCTTGGTGGTTCGTCATCGGCAACGACGTCAAATCCACCTACACAGGAAACCAAGTCGGACCAGAAGTTGAAGCAGATCATGGCGGCTCTGAAAAAGCACGAAGCCAACTTGACTCCGGACCTGCAGCTATTGGCCCAGGAGACAACCATGGTCCAATCACAAGACAATACAAGGCAGTTGCACTCGGCTGTTTCGAAGTTGGGTCAAGCCAAAAAGGTATTGCAGAAGCTCCGAGCATCCAGGCAGAACTTGCATGTAGTGTGGAAGAACTACATTGCAGAGAGTGTCAACAAGTGGAAAGACTTCTGCGAACAATTCGAAAAGCAGGACAACGATCTTGCCAGGCATTTACAAGAGGCTCTTCAGTCAGTGAAGACTGCGGAGGCAGGATTGGAATCCACCAAGAAGGAGGCGAAAGAGATCAAAGAGGACGAGGACATGTCGGAACAAGCCCCGCAGGAGATTTCGGACGACGAGAATCCGGAGCAGTTGGACCTCAACGGTGCCAACATCATGGGGGGTATGAACGACATGCTCAAGAGTCTCGAAGCACTCCAACAATGTGCGGAGGCGGCTATCGAAGCCAAGGCTCCCAAGCGCCCAAGGTTAGACGATCCTGGGGGTGGCGATGGTGGACAGTCTGCAGCAGTATCCTTACAACAGACTGCTGGGCAGCCTTTTCAACAGCCCGGTCAATAGACCATACGGAGATTGATCTAGGGCGAGATGTTGCTGGAGATGCATACGGTTTTGCACTGAAATGGTCTCACAGCGCTACCAAAAGGAGGAGATTCGTACCGGAATGGAAGGCCTCGATTGCAGCTCTGGACTTGGCCCACGAAATGGGGTATTTCGATGTTGGTCATGCAGTTCCCGATCCGGTGAGCTCTCTCAGGTCTTCGAATAGAAACCCAAAAGCATTTTGCGTAGGTTTTGCAGAGGAAGTTGCCGTGGCCATTGGAGAGGAAGACTCCCTTTCCTACCATCAGGTTGCCATGAAGCATGAGCACCTATGTGGATGGATTGACAAGCCATGGCAGCTACGAAACTCGGTAATTGAAAGACAATGTCCTCTTGGAGAACCGCTGTCTGAAAAGGCCGTGTTGATCTCGAGGCATTGCTCCAAATCATCCAAAAGTGGCGGTACCTGGGAAGCAGACCATGACGAAGTTGCATGGGTGCAAACAGGTAAACCGTTTGCAGCGAGAGGTGACGTTGATGTTCCTGGCTGGGCCGTCAACATGGTGCAACATCATTATGAGCCACCGCAGGAAGAGCAGCAATCTGATTCCTCCGTAGGAGAAGGCTCAGAGGAAGGTGGAAGCCCTGATACTGTCCATGGAAGCAGATCAGAAATTGAGAATCAGTTGGACGAGTCGTTGCAAAGCGTCTTGCTTTTTCATCTTGCGGATCCTACTGTTCATGGGTATGTTCATTGGACACACATCGAGGATGTCATTACCGAGGTCTCATCCATCATGGGTGTTAATAGAAACAGGGTATTCAACATCCATGAACTGAAGTGGATACCACCGGACATCCCTGAACATTTTGCGCCTCTCATTGTTCAATTCAATGATGATCTCCCAGTGGGCCAACCTAGTCACCTTTGCCTTGTTGATGTCGAGGTTCATGCAAATACTGCAGAGTTCAACTATGCCACAGTCGACTCCCTGCAATTGATCGAAGGGTGCTAGTTTTGCCATGTCAAGTCCATAGAAGGCAGATCTTGGAACTTACCATGACAGCACCTTACTGTCGTCAAGTGCAACATCGGTGCTTAGTCCTGCACAACAACATTCTTGTGAAGTTGCAGGAAGATGGAGCTATTTCTACTCAGCATGGTGATCATGTTCGAGTCGTTGTTCCACCGGACAATTTTTGCGATGAGGCTACCTCCTTTCGACTCAATGAAGCTCTCGAGCAAGAAGAGCAAGAAGTCCTACATCTCACGGATCAACTCAGGACGCCGGAAGATGGATATTCACCCAGTCTGGTGCCGTCCGAGGAAATCAGGAATGAATTTGGACGCGACATTGATGGAGAAGGACTAAGTCTGATGCAAATCCGGCAGGACCCCGATGACAGCATCGAAACTCCCAAGCACAAAGGTGATGTTGACTTGAGTGTCATCAAGGAAGATCTGGGTTCCTGTGATGGGACCTGCCATGGACCAGTCCCAACGACATGCAGCTGGACTGATGAGTTCTTGCGTGCAATGGGGGCGCTAAATGTAGCACAGGATGAGATGCCTGAATTCCCATTGCCTGATCCTGGTCAGCTCCGAGATCACCCCCAATGGGTACAGGACCTTGTGCCTATTTGGCAGCAGAATGCCCAACCAGGCCCTGCAGGAGTCGAAATGCTTGCAAGAGTGGAAACGTGGTATACAGACCATTTGAGGATGCAGAACTGCTTTCAATCACGCATTGTGATTTTGGCGGCAGATTTCACCACATGGCATCAAGATCTTGTGCGAGCATGGTCTGAGGTTGTCATCCCGCATTTTGAGGTGGATATTCATTTGGTCTATCCCACAACTGCTGATGTGGCAGCTGGCGCGGTGGCACAGCTGGTCCTTGTCCAGAGGCCTGATCAATTTCAAAGATCTATCATTGTTACCGTTGCTGACACTGCCTTGCAAAGAGGTATGCCGAGATCCAGGGCAGTTGTGGCTACAGACCGTGTGAGCTTGCATAGTGTTCTCCTGATGACAGGCTTGCTCTATGAATGCCCACCTGAGCACATTCAACATCGATGCCATTTGTGGTTTGAAGGACAAGAGATTACTGGGGATATGTTTCATCGGGCTCGACATGGTGATGCCTTTCTGCTGCATGTTCTACGCGAGGAAGATCTACATGCTTTCGAGCACCTCACCTACTCGGATGAGCAAATCCAAGTTGGCTTGAATGTCCTGTTGAATGCTCATAGACCTTCAGGAGTAGCTCATGGGCCAGATTGGTTCAATTCGCTTGAAGCGGCGTTTGACAATGGTGCCGCTATTGAAATGCTGGAAGAGGGACCTGTTGCATATGTGCTCACATGGTTCGTGGATGCTGCTCGAGGAAACTTTTGCCAACATCCTCGCGTGGTTCGACTCAATGGTGATAAGAGACAATGGAGTCCAGAAATCTTGGGCCGATGGCAGTTTGATCTGGCACTCAATTGCCCTGCGGATTTGCACTTCGTTGACCCTGAACCACCAAAAACACCATGGGAAAGCCACATTGCACATGTGATCATCACACAGAGAACCGAACCTGACCATGCTGCAGTAATTATCAGTGCCGTGAGTTGGGAAGACTACCCCAATGTGCATCAGAGTCTGCACTACATTCACAACATGGTGTCCATGCAGGAGATCATTGCAAGACATGCCCTTGAACGATGTCGCGGAAGAGCTTGCAGAGTCCGAAGAGGCAACCTGTTTTTTGAGCATGTGGAAAGGTCTCAAATTGGCAATGGCGATAGCATCGAAATTGACATCATGCCTCCACCTCGCCAAGAGGAGGATCATATGAATCTATTGCAGCACAGTATCTCACAGATGCGCGCCAAAGCATCTCCAGTGCAGATCTCGTTGGAGGCTTCTATTCCTGCGCGCATTGATGAGGTTCAGGAAGATCATTTCCTACCTGAAGTGCTGGTCACCGAGAAACCAGAGGATGCTGCATTTCTCAACTTGGAGGTTTTGCGTTTTCAGGCTTTACCACCGTCCTTGCATTTGACTGCAACATCACTCCACGTTTTGCAGGAACCATTTCGATATTTGGAGCATGAGTTGGCTGGCAAGCTTGCACTTTATGTCGATGGGGCAGCAAAAGGATGCAGCTCTGCTTGGAGTGTGGTGGCGGTGTCCTATGATCAGTTTGGCGTCCCAGCGCTGCTGGGTGTTCTTGCCAGTGTGGTTGAGTGTGATTCTCAGTCGCTGCAGTGGATAGGGGCAACACACCATGACAACATCGCTGCAGAGATCACAGCTTCAGTGGCTGCTCATCTGGCAGCCTTAAGCATCGAAGGCACCGCCAATGTGGTCATAAGGCCAGATTTGAGATTGAGTGCCATGATTTCCTCATCTACATGGACCTGCTCTTCTCATCGACACCTTGCAGAAGTCGCACGGTGGCTTGGTGATGCATTTCAGCAACAGGGTGGCACAGTGTATGAAGTCAGAGGTCACAGTGCTCATCCATGGAATGACCTTGCAGATTCACTTGCCAAGTTTGCGCTGTCGACTTCTCAGAGAATTGGAGATATTGACTTCGGAGGATGCCATGAAGCAATTCTCAATGGCGATGTCAAATGGAACTGGTTGTGGAATCACAAAGAAACGTTGCGGCAAGTGTTTCCACCAGGATCCATTCCCAATAGTTGGGTTGCTACTCCAGCGCATGGCAAAATGCAAAGTTGCAAGCGGTCAACTATGAGCGAGTCATCCTCATGGATTGGCATTGACTTCCAGATTGCCACGGCCAATGTTCTTGCTTTGAATGAGCGCAATGACTTTCAAGACACAGAATCAGTTTCGGTTAGAGCTGAACGGCTTGATCTTCAATGGCATGAGGAAAAATGGGCAGTCGTGGGAGTTCAAGAATCAAGGAGACCAGAAGGACGGTATCAGACAACCCATTACACGATCCTTGCGTCAGGAGCGAAGATTGTCAATGGGATACCGCACTATGGGTGCGAACTTTGGATACACAAGCAGATTCAACTTGGCAAGGACTCTGGCATCAGCCTTGCAAAAGCCAAGATCGTTGCGGCATGGGCTGATCCGAGACGTTTGGTGGTCAATCTGACTTGCAGCAAGTGTGCTTTAACATTTGTGGTTCTTCATGCTCCATGCCGCAGTGCAACGACCCCTATAGATCAAGTGCAAACATGGTGGGAGGAAACGGCTACCATCGTGCGCAAAGCCTCAGTGTCTGACTTGACATGGGTCTTCGCGGATGCAAATGCCCCTCTTGCAACCAGAGCCACCTCGCACTTTGGTTTATGGGGAGCTGAGGAGTCGAATGAGCAGGGAAGTATCCTGGAGAATTTCCTTGAGGAGAACAACCTGTTTGCCCCAACCACCATGGAGTGGTGCCACAGTGGTGACCACCACACGTGGCGCCATCCCAGAGGAGCGAAATTGAGAAGGGATTACATCTTTTGTACTGAGAGTGCCTTAGAGTGTTGTTGGGAGTCTTGGACGTGTGCAACGCAGGACTTCGGCTTCACTCATGATGATCATCTTCCTGTTTGTTTGCGTATCACTGGATGGTGGCCGCAAGAGAATCCAGAGAAGAAACCGCCATAATGGGATCGGTTGGCAATGCTGGATCCACAGAGGTGTCAAGCTTTTCAGGCAGCTTTGCGCACCCTCCCAATGCCCAGTTGGAGTGTGCACACAGATGACCATGCTGACTACTGGCATCAATCGGTATTGGCCTTGGCTCGACAGCACTTCACCAAAGTCACCAAAGACAAGGTCAGGCCCAAGTTGACAGAAAATACAATCGCATTGATCCAGCTCAAAAGGTCTGCTCTGGACTACGGGAGGCATCATGGCATCCTGAAAGATGAGGCCTACAAGAGTCAAATGAAGAGCTTGGAGTCACAAGTGCGGAAAGCTGTACGTGAGGATCAGAAGAGGTTCTACGATGGTCTGGTTGATCAACTCAAGGAAGCAGGTGAACTCCACGATTTTCGACTGGTTTATCGGCTTTTGTCAAGGTTGGGTGGAAGGCCAGCACACAAAACCGGACAAAGAAGTCCTTTACCTCTCCTCAAAGGTCCAAAAGGGGACCCTATTGGCTCCTACCGTGAGCAACAGCGACTGTGGCTTCACCAATTTGCACAAGTGGAAGGAGGAATACCAATGTCCAAGGACTCCCTCAGGCAGATGATGCCATCTTCCATTGGTTTGCCCCCGGAGATTGTCAGCCTTGACGCAGTGCCGACAGTTGATCAGATTGCGCAAAAAGTCAGAGCCATCAAACGTGGGAAGGCACCAGGACCAGATGGTATTCCTCCTGATGTGCTCAAAGCAGGAGCAGGGCCGATGATTGCCCATATTGCTGCGATCACGACCAAGGTTTCCTTGAGAGGCAAAGAGCCCAACGAGTGGAGAGGAGGACGGTTAGTACCTCTTCACAAGGGGAAACTACCGAGATCGGACCCAACAGGATACCGCTCCATCTTCATCAACAATGTCATCACCAAGCTGTACCACTCCACATTGCGTGATCATCTCGCTGATGCTTGGAGTGGACGAATCAAGCATATACAGTTTGGGGGCCGGAAAGGATGTGGCACCGATACACCGCACTTGTTGGTTCAGGAACACTTCAGGCATTCAGCTGTGACCAGAACTCCAGCTGCAGTGCTCTTCATTGACTTCAGATCAGCCTTCTATACGGTGATCAGGCAAGGATTGTTTCAGAGCCCTGTCGATGACACTGCACTTATCGCTGCATTGAAGAGATTTGGCATTGATCATGAGGCTATTCAGGGATTGCTTGCTCAAGCTGATGAGGATAATGCTACTGGTGATATTTCCAAGCATGCTGAGTATCTCTTGTCTGACCTCTTCAAAGCCACTTTCTTTCAAGTTGATGGCATCGAGGAGGTCGCTCTCACTACGAAAGGGACTCGGCCAGGAGACCCGGTTGGCGATATTCTCTTCAATATGCTGATGACGGTCATGTTGGATGAAGTGACCGATTACATTCAAAGCAACACGAGAGCCAGCTGGCAAGGCGAAGCACGGCCGCAAGATGAGCTTCACCGTTATCGTGACATTCCTGATCATGCTTGGTGTGAAGTGGCCTTCGTTGATGACTTGGCAGTGCTACTCCGTGCCCCTACACAGCAAGATCTGGGAGAGCTTATTCAATTGGCTTTTCAGGCAGTGGGTGTGGTGGCAGAAAAACGAGGGCTGCAACTCAATATGGAAGCCGGGAAGACGGAAGTCCTCAGAGCCTTTGTTGGAAAAGGAGCGAAACAGGCGAAGCAGCAGTTGATACTTTCCAAATTTCTGATGCCTATCACTGTTGGTGAGAACCTCATGCAACTACGGGTGGTTCAATCTTACAAACACCTTGGTGGGTGGGTTCATGCTGATGGAAAGCCAAGGCATGCTCTTCGAGAACGGATTCGCAATGCCAAACAGGCTTGGGGACCTTTGATTCAGCCTTTCTTTCGACGAAAGCAAGTATCTCTTCAAGCCAAAGTGCGGGTGTTTGAGTCACTGGTGATGTCTCGCATGCTTTTCAATGTTCACGCTCTTTCGCGAATCACTCAAAAAGAGGTGGGCATGTGGGAATCCGCCATGCGGAGCATGGTTGTTCCATTGGTTGGCAGCAAGCTGGAAGGACTCCCACCTTTTGCATTCAGCACGGAATCACTGTGTGGGCTGATTGGACTTCTTCCTCCCAGTGATCTACTGCATATTGCGAGACTTCGGTTTTTGCCAAGGCTTCTGTCAAATTGTCCTAGAGTGCTTTGGGACCTCATTCATGACGGTGATCACGGTGAAGATTCTTGGATTGCCTCTACCAGAACTTCATTTAAGTGGCTTTGCACCTTCATGGGACCGCGTTTGACCCTCTCACATGATGCGGATCTGAAGGACTGGTGGACGTTCATTAGCCTAGACGAGAAATGGAACCTCAAAGTCAAGCGTGCCGCTAAGGCATGTCGGGAATGCAGGAGAGAATGTGCTGAAGCTTTGGTTTGGGAGAAGAGGGTTGAGTCTGACTTGCGCAGAGATGAAGGTCTGGCCGAGTTAAACTGCAAGGACCCAGAGGCCACTCCATGGACATGTGAAACGTGTCAATCTCACTTTGCTACCAAAAAAGCCTTAGCGGTACACGCCATGAAGCAGCACAGCTATCGTGGAGTAGCCTTTCATTATACCGTGGATGGCACCTGCCCCAACTGTGCCAAATGCTTCACGAATCGTGCGCGACTGGCTAATCATTTGAAAGCGGTGGAGGAATGCTTCAGCCGAGTGCGAGCGTGTTTCCCTCCATTGACACAAGAGATGATCTTGGAGATGGCCGAGGAGGACAAGATCCATACCAGAGCAATGAAAGACCAGGGCTGGCTGGGAACCAAGGCCTTGATCCCAGTGATTCGGGCTCATGGGCCTAAGTTGCCTCCGTGCGACTCCGCAGATTCCAGGTTGATGCTGCAGCGGTGGACCGCGCGGCGACCCCCTGACAGCCGTCCCATGTTTGAAGCATTGGAAGGCTTCTGCGTCGAGACTGTGGAGGAGCCCATTAGCAAGCATGCAGAAGATGAGGATGTGATCCCCTTTGTCGTTACGTCACCTGGTGGAAACCTTCAAGGTGTTGCAGGGCGGTTTTCTATGTGTGGGCTTGCAAGGCTTCACGCGGCCTTGCACATCAAGACGGTATGTTTCATACATTTTTTCAGCGGGCATAGAAGAGGAGGGGACATTCAACATCAGATCGAGGCAAGGTGGGATTTCGAAAACACCCAAATCTTTTGTGTTTCGGTCGACTTCTGTATTCAGAAAGATGGGGGAGATCTTACCTTGGAGACCAGCAAACAGTTCTGGTTAGAGCGCATCTACTCTGGTGCCGTGTGCGGTGCAGGGGGGGGTCCCCCTTGTGAGACGTTTACGGCAGCAAGGCATCTGGAAGGGGGACCCCCCCCGCTGAGATCACATGACTGGCCTTGTGGATTGCCACACAATTCTGTGAAGTCTTGGAGGCAAACCAGGGTTGGATCAATTTTGATGCGTTTCATGCTCACGATGATTTGTGCATTGGCACGGGTGGGTGGAATGGCTTTGCTGGAGCATCCAGCCTTTCCTGTTTGGATTGCTTCCAAGAGACCTAGCTCGATTTGGAGCAGCAAGGTTGTGCGATGGCTCAAACGGCTTCACTGTGCTCAAGTAATCACCTTTGACCAGTGCCTGTTTGGATGCAAAGCAAGGAAACCAACTACATTCCTTCTCATTCGCATGCCGAGTCTTTGGACTGAGATTGCCAGCATGGGCCGTGCAGGACGTTGATCATCCTCCTGGTGCTCACCAAGCACTGAAGGGGCGAAATGCTGAGGGGGTGTTTAACACCGCTGTGGCAAAGATCTATCCTGAGCGGCTTAATTCAGCCATTGCGGACGCAGTGTACAAGTCAGTGGGCACATACGCTGATTTTAGGGAGAGGGTTGAGCCCCTCCCCAGCGAGCTGCACCAATTTTTGTCATTTGACTTCGTAGCTGATTCTATTGTGCAGCCAGATTGCTACGTTTGAGGTCATTTGACGTGCATGAGCCGAGCAAGACTTTGCAGCATCTTGAAAGAAAGAAAGAAAAGGTATACCCAGTTTCAGACACACCCATATGACCGAAGCTGACTTTTTGTGGAGCTTAGATGGTAGGATCATGTAATATATGTAATCATGTATCAATGATTATCAAGCCCGCAGTTGTTTTGATTCACCGGGATAGAGCCGAGGAGTTATGAACCACTTCGGCTTCCCAAATATTCACGGAACAACTGTAGTTAACGCCGGAAACATTGTCTGTGTCAGGAGTGCGAACATATGTGAATGATACTTATTGATCATGGTGATTGGAGGAACAAACACTATCGTTTAACAACGATCATCCATGATAAACTTATCCATAATCATTATCATCCATAAAATTATCATGATGAAAATATATGAAAATCATCAATTACCCTCCAGTAAATTGACATATGTAGACACTGCCAAATAGGACCTTTTCGAAACTTACAAGTAGTTTCCACCATAAAACTTGCTATGGATTCCAGGTCTATGTTGGGGGAATCAATGTTTCACCATCTCTCCATCAAGGATTCTGTAGATAGGATAGCCATAGTTGATGAAGGATTCCTACACCCAAAATTCCTCAAATTTGTGGATACATACTACGTGGATGGTAAAGCATATCTGGATATATAAATTGTTATAATCCCCTTCCCCTATTATTAAGTGCACTCAAAATACTAAAAAACGAGGGTCCATTTCCAATTTGGGGACGTTTCAGATTGGCCAATTTGATTTTCAATTGATCCCCTTTAGAAAACAATTTAGAATGAAGGTCCCATTTGAGGGTTTCACCCCCTAATAGTACCTACTAGCCAACACCGGGATGTTTTTTGTTGGGGTCCGTCCTTTGACACAGAAAAAAAACATGTTTTGTTTAATTAAGGTTTTTAATACTAGGGGGAAGCTTCGAAATCCAATTTTTGGCAATATTTTTAATTAGAATTTCAAAGGGAATATAATTTATTTTGAAGTAGAACATGTTACTTTGTATATATAAAGGCAAGGCTTTTAGTTTAGTAATAGGGGGAAGCTTCGCACCCTAATACTAAATACCCCCTAGCCTATAATACTAAAACTCCTCCAGGTGTTTGTTCTCAGGGGCTGGGAGGCCCGGTTTAGTATTAGGGGGAATCCGAATTAATTCATCAACCTCAAATGTTCGGCCATTTTGGGGATACTTCGCCCATATCTCATGAGATCCGAAAAAAAAAATATGTCATCAATATTTCATCAATATCTTCTTCGATCTCCATGATACCGCCATGTTTTGCTGCTTCAACCTTCAACCACCCGTTGTTTTGCCATGTGCCGTTTTAAGTAAAGCCGCGGCCTCTTCGGAGCCGCACTCCACAAAATCTCCGTAGCTCACGGTGGCGGCCTTTTGGGGTCCAACAAATGTAGCTGCTAGGAATAATATAGATAGCATAAGGTTCATTAATATGATTTATAGATATTTATAGGGATTTATAATGCATAATGGTAATATCATGGGAAATTCGGGATACAGTAGATTCTAGATATAACATGATATAACTTTCATGATATAACATGATGTAACTAAGCAACTAAGACCACTTATATAAAACAATGATATTTGGGTGTGTCTGAAGAAGGTGGGTACCCCCAAAATGGCCTTGTGAGTAAAGGGAAGATATGAGGTTCATTTTCCATTAACTTTCAAGGTACCTCAATCATGCAAATCAATCGGGGAGACTTTGGAGACCAGTACACATGCCGCTATCGTATGCATCATAGGTTATAACATGTTATAACCTGTTATAACCTGTAAAAAGTGCTGTTTTGATGTGTTTTGATTCATGGATTCTGGTCAAACACCATGGAACTGGGTAGTTTGACCGAATCATTGGGGACCGGCCATGGTGAACCCATTGAACACCCCACCTTGATGAAGCCTTTCTCGAAGTCGGTGTGGATGACTCCTGCTGCCTGGCCACATCTATCCAAATTCTTGGATGGTTTTCTGAGTGACAGAGTTGTACCCTGAGCACATCAACTCTAAATGCTTCTGGAAGTGTTCTGTAGTGTTCTGTATGCGTTCAAAAAACATTAAGGACCCCTAAGCAAAACATAGCGAAACTTCCTGTTTTTGGCCGCTGAGAAAGCTATGAAGCTGTGATGACTTTGAAGCCCTGGCCGCTATGAAGCCCTGGCCGCTATCACTCACGTAGCGGTGATTTTCCTGCATCCGTCTATCCATCGTTGCTTTCATCACCATGTTTGCAATTGCATCCAGATGAATCTGCAAACTCTACTGATTGAATCTGATTGATGGTTTCAATACATCTGAATAGTATTTGTCATTGGGGGCCATCATCCAAAAAGCTTGACCATCAGACATGTCTTTCTGGGTATCCCGACCTCGCTTTCGAACCTCATCCCCATGATTTAAAATGCTACAATGTCCATAGGTCACCCCCTGAAAATGATCTACATTCATGGTGAGTATTCCATGTCCCTGTGAATTTACTGGGTCTATCACCAATTTTTGACAAATTTTGTTGGTAAAAGATGGTAAAAGCACCACTTTCTGTAGTCAAACCAGTTAAACCACCATCTTTGAGAGTGTCCTAGACCTCAGAGTTCTGAGCAGTTTTCAAGTCCTTTCTTTGCTGGTTAGTCAGTAGGCTTTCCCACAGTGATCATCTGAAAAATATCTTGGATATAAGAGCCTATAATCGTCAACCAAAAGGGTATATCCCATGCTTAACAGATAAATCACCATTCGATCACCAGAAAATCACATGTTTTTGTTCAGTTGTTCCCAGATCTTTCCCACATTTGACGAGGGGAAACCCCTCACCGATGAGGAACGTCCCGCCTTAGGAGCCTTCCAGCCTTCATGAATTGTCCAAGCGCGGGATTCCTGGAAGAGGGGTGACCTCATCAGGTAAGCAACCCAGGCAAACTTATCAATATGATTGGCAAATAATACACATACTAAACAATAACTAAATATAATATATATATATATATATTATGTATAATTTTATGTAGTATAATTATATGTGTATGTATATATATATCCTTGGATACACTAATATATATCCATGTACATAATGATACATGTCTATACTGTACGCATCATCTACACTGGGGATCCTCATCCCAGCAACCCCTCCGAAAAGATGGCCGAACATGAACACTTCCTACTAGATCTACTAAAGATCGGCCAACTTCACCTGAATCCAGTTTTTTTTTTCAACCCACAGAATCAAACAATGGTATCTGTGAATAGTAAAAAACCCAGCCGGGACGCGTCCTTGGGGCCACAGGTGAAGTAGGTCCGCAAGCCCAACGTCCTGAACTTCGGCGACCAACTTTGGTGGCTTTTGGGGACCGTCAGCAACACACCAAACATCTTGAGAAAGTCAAAGTCGTTCCGGCCGAGTGTTGAATGACTTTACCTACAGGATGGTGCCCCCCAGTTATAAGTGGGTTTATAAACCCCATTAACTGTAGATATATCTGCCATAAACCATAGTTATGGGACTTATAAACCAACTTAGCTAACTATGGGGCACCACCTTGTATGATCAAAAAGATGGTATAACAATGGTAGGGAGGGAATGGTTTGGCTGATCACGAAGTAAGTGCAGCCAATTCCAGCCGGGTGCGTCGTATTGCTGGACCGATCAGAAACAGCTAACGCACCATCCGAGCTGCAATCCCAAACTTTCCAAAGGACACGAAGTTGAACATGAAGCCTGTGGTGGGATTCGCTCCATACTGCCGTTAATCTTCTACAACGTGGTAAAGACAATAATAAACCATCCTGAGTTTTAGCAGAAATTGGTAATATAAACCTTCCCCAATTGCAGGCTTTCGTACTGGTTCAGATAGATTTACCATGTATACTGTTTATATATATATGTATATATTATATATAATATATATGTATTTATGTATATGACATATACATTCATGTATGAGTAAGTCATGAGAGAGTTCCCAGACCCACCAAACATTTTCATCCCGGCAGCGTCCCATCACCCACTCCTGTATGTGGCCTGCACCAAACTTCCACAGCCACTCTCCTGAACAGCGTGCGCAGCGTGCCCAGGGTCCACATCAAAATGGCCGAAGAAATCCAGCCCCAGCAGACAACTCGAGCGCTCTTCCATCAGATTGCATCCTCACCAGCTTTAAAATGTGTACCCCTTCTATCCTTGTGTCCGCATTTTTGTTCGTGGTTTCTATCTGTGTCGTTCTTTTTTCCTTCAAATCCTGCGGGCCATGTCGAATGGTTTTTCCACATTGTTTCATAAGGGATCACTTTCAGACCCCCCAAAAATATATGTTTCATCAACTCTTGAATACAATAATTAATCACATTATATAGTATATTAACATATATAATCCCCAGAAACCATGGGTTTTTTCTTGGGGATTTCCACATGTTTGGGACCATGGCTGCAACGATGACAGCACCGAAACCGGTGGCACCTTGACTCCCAGCGACTCCAAATAGTCCACGCGCTCTTCGGCATCGAGACCTTTCAGCTCGGCCTCACCGACAAAAGGAGTTCCATGAGACCTCGGAAAAAATGTTTACATATGTATCATATTATAGAATATATAAATGATTTTAAATGACTATACACATGTATAATTACATACATTACATTGTTTTTGTTTTTATATTGATTCTCGATATTATTACTATAAATATTTTGATTATTGCATTGTTATTACTGCTATTGTAATTATTATTGCAGTTTTATTGTTATTGTTATTACGGTTTTTGTTATTCATATTGTATATGTATGTGTATAATCAAATGATATATTATGCAATTATGCGTATGTAAAATATTATGTCTAATAATACATATTGTATATGTATATGTGATTTCTCCTTTAACATACCAATGTGCTGCAAGTTGTACCATAGCAATGTTGGGATGAGATCCCGTCCTCAGAATTATTGTAAGTCATGTTCTGTGGACTTAATAGTATATATATCATACATATGTATGTATATAATTAATGGATATAATTCATGTATATATAAGTATAATATACTGTGTGTATATATATAGTATAAATCATATACGTATATGTATATAATATAATTATGATATATGTTTGTATCAAACATCGTCCATTTGATGTCCCGGTCGTTGACCCCATCTGAGTTTGTCTGAGAACCGGCACTCCCAGACTGCATGTATCGGCTGTTGATCCTGTTGATCCCCTGTGTTGGATATATATATATATACATAGAGAATAGCATAGAATAGAAAATAAAATAATATAATAATTAAAATAACATAAAATACTATAATATAATATAATAACATAATATACATCCCGTTATATCTGTGCAAAAAAATACACACACGCATATAATATATATATATATAATATATATAATATATATATAATAATATATATATATATTCAATTATATTCATAGAAATCTTATACTTGCGTGATTGCTGCAGAAACTGGCCTCCACTTGCGCCGAGACCACCACCACCTGATCTCCGGCATCCTTGGCGAAGTCGTCCACCGCCTGTCCGGTCACGTTGGGGGAGCTGTCGGGGATCTGGACGTGTCCTAGTGGATTTCAGCAACAAAATCAGTAGATCTTTGTTGAGTCAACACTGGTGTCCTGGTGGTTAAATATGGCTAAATATGCTTAAATCCTGCTTAAATCACGAGAAAAATCCATTGGTTGACCTGAAGATCCATAAGATCAAAAACCCGTCGTTAAACATGCTTGGATTCCATGGAATTCAACGTTGCATGTGTCATGTGTAAACTTCCAGTATGTGCGTGTGTATAATATATATATATCACAACCGCCCTATCCTGTTATACATATGACAATATTTACAAATAAAATCAATTTAAACCACATGTTCAATAATATTCATATATAATCCGGTAAAAGGTCGTATGATGAATTATAATGGTATATAAAATTGATAATGGTATACAACTGATGAGATTATATAAATAACACCATTCATAAATCGGGGATTTACCCTACCCAGGTCCATATCAACCCCAAGGCTAGGATTTGGAACTATCATTATCATTGTCTATCTTTTTTAGATATTCAATTGAGATTCCCAAACGGGGCTAAAGACATGGGACGGCAGAAACATGGGGTATACCGGTATACCCCGATGTATGGCTGCTTTATAAGGGCGAACAGGAGGTTTTAAACATGTACGAACCATGGGACGAAATGAGTTTACCAACTTTCAGACAAATTGCCCATTTGGGGGCGTAATAAACCTTCAAGAGGGTTCCCCACTTCCATGATCATTCAATTCGGAAAATCTACAGGATATTAAAAAAAATCATCTTGGACCGCTGGTTCACTCATGGTTCTCCCATGGCTTCTCCCTGGCCTTCACGTAGTCGTTTCCCGTTGCAAGGTCATCCTGTCGAGGAAGCTGCAGATTGCTTTAATTCGAGTGATCCCCACCGATCCCCACCGTGGCATTTTAGACAACTGTTCAGACTCCAAGTGTGCATTCACGTCGCGCTTTTTTCCACTTCAAGTGGCGTGGTGGTTTGCAGCTGGAGTTCAGGTCCAGGTGTGGCCCAGCTGCATCCCGAGCTGGCAAAGGAGACCAAGACAACAAAGAGGAGGAGGAGAAGAAAGAAGGAGAAGAAGGAGAAGAAGGAGAAGGAGAAGAAGGAGAAGGAGAAGAAGGAGAAGCTGGTGAAGGAGAAGGAGTTGCACCTTTGCTAAAATCTAGAGACCCTCACCATGGCAGGTGGGGAAACATGTCTGCAAATACGCAAATATTATGAACATATATTATCATATATATATATATATATTATGTATGTGTACATATGTGTATAATTACATACATAAGAGTAAACCAGCATCTATAAGAACCTATTCGAGTTCCAAAACGTTCCGAGTTCCCACATTTCTTCGACATCTCTCAGCGGTGTTCAGGATTTCTCCAGGCTCATTGAGTTGGTGGCTGCCCTTTTTAAACGTGTTCACCGTTGACTCGGGGCTGTCCTATATCTCAATGTTGATGTATGTCCATGATTGTCCATGAATTTCCGGATGGTTTGATCAGCTGTATTATAATGTATTATATATTATAGTAATATGATGGACAAAGTCGCCGCCCACCAACAGTGACCATCTGTTGTTTTGTTTGCAGATGATTTCTACTGAATAACCCTCACCACCAACAAATAATTTGTGGGAGTCATAATGAGTCATGTACAAAATGCACGGCTTAACTTATAAGTATTAGCCGTGGCCGTATTAGCCCAAGAAAAAATCAGGGTGTTCCTTTCAATTATGGCAACAAGTACGCCCCGTTCAAAAGGTTTACAGTACTGTGCCCATGTATACCCAGGTGTTCCCCCTAGCATTCACCATGTATGTCTTTGTGTTCAATCTTTATTCTTTATCCACCACTTACGAAAATCAAAACAAATGGATGAATCATCAGAGACATCAAAAACATTCAAAAACTAAAAAGTCGCAACTCTCGAAAGCAAAGTTGAATGGATATTAGTACTTTCTAGGGAATTCTAGGGATGTCTAGGGATATACCTCCAGTTGTCATCCATTTCTGTTTGGGATTTTCCATTAAACCATCCAGAACCATTGGTTGCCGGACCTCGGCCACATTGGCTGCGTAGATCACGGGTTTCAAGGAGAGCAAGGACAGGTCCTGGCCCGTCTCCGTTGCCACCGGTGGATGAGTGGGTATTAGGTATGGTATATGGTAAAATCTCACTAAAATGTATGGTTAACATTCATTAGTCTAAGTTAAAAAATGTTCAACCTGCCTTCTTGATGAGATATGATATATTTTGATATATCTTACGATGAATTGTGATCAATAATGTCCTTTTGGTAAAAATAGAGGGGCCGGTTTGGTATAGCATCTATCATCATTTACCTGTTGTTAAAGGGGTAAACAAACCCCTCTATTAATCAACCAACCAATGGGTAAAGGACATCTATGGTGATTGTTTTGCAGAAAGAAAACCACATTTCAGCAGGAATAAACCCAAATACGTATGCTTATCTATCCAGCTTAGCATGATTAAACTATTATCAAACCCATTGGTGTGCAAGGCTTAGATGGTAAAAGTGTTCAAAACAAACTTCAGCATATAGACTAGACTGACGGGGATAGTCTTGTTGGAGAACACAATAAGAATAATATAAGAATTATGTGGATGATCGGCTACTCAGTTTCTCACCTCTCAAAGATGCTTACATCTGGTAGATGATATCCGTACCGGTTTATTGGGGATAAGTTGTTTTAGGAGATGTATTATACTATATTATATTATATGATACTATCACTTCGCATGGGATATACTTATCTAAGCTAGCTATGATTGATTGGTTATGTCATGTGTGAACTCTCCAGAAATTTGGTTGGGTGTGGGTCGTTCGACCTGGTCCCACATAAGAAAATTGCTGGTTGCTTTCTGGGCAAATATGGCACAGTTAGAATATGTCAGCCCATGGTTTTAAGGGATTTATCATGTCAAGATAAGCCAACAGATTTGGTTCATCCCCATTTCTGTTGGTCAAATCACCATGTGTGTATATATTTTTGTTGGGATATGATTTCAATTTCAGTACTGTTCTTTATATACATTCCCATTTCTCTTGGTCTGAAATTAGAATCAATTCCGTTGATTTGTTGGTTGGAAACTAGAAATGCAGAAATCATGCCAACTTCTCTGGCAAGAGTGGCTTTAACCAATCCCCAAAAAACAAAAAACATTATATCATCTGAAGATGTCCCTTTCGTATGGTTGTTAAAAACAATAGATAAATTTGAAACCCCGAACCCAACTTCATCCAACTTCTGTTCCGAACCAACAATCCCCCAACGAAAATGAGAATGTTGACCAACACTCCCAAAAAGAATCCGAGTTTTTCGTGGTTCAATTATCACGTATGTTCCTTCGGACATGATTAAAACCAGTAATCCTATTCAGAATCCCAAGTTTTGTTCTTAAAAATGGGGGATCCCATTTTCGTCGTCACCATAGGTAGACTAAGTCATGGTGCATCCATGGGGCACCCCCTTTTGCCACCTTGATGGATTCCAGTTCTTGCTCCGAGAGACCCGCTCCCCGCGCCGGCTTCCCATCCTGTTTTTGGGAGGAATCTGGGGGTAGTTACCCCAGAAGATGCAGAAAGTTGGGTTTTTTGCCGCCCGAAAAAAATATGGTAAATCACTTTTATATACTCTTACTTTTACAATCTCTTACAATCTTTTGTAATCGTTTATATACTTTTGCATATTAATAATATCATATTGTACTTTTGGATATTTTGGGGGATTAGATGGGGTTACTATATACTGCCAGAAATTGACAAAATGGATTTAAGTGGGTCCAGCAACATAATGTCCGAATACGCCAAAGCCAACATAGCATGAGGATTTAAACATAAACTTGACCCGGTAAAAACTAGGAGGAAATCACCACCACCACAAATTGACAAGGATCCCTGTTGTGGTGATCCATCTCGTTGAGGTGTTCCTTTTTTTTTGGTTGTGTATGGCTGTGCCGGGATCCTCCTACTGGAGGTAAGATCGACGACTGGTAAGTGCCATGAAAAACCTGAGCTAAGTATCTGAAGATAACCAGGCATTGTTCATTGGTATTCCTCCCATTTCGTGGAGAATACATATGAATACATGAATACACATGAGTTTCTCTGATGGTAAATTCTCGTCCGTTATTTTGGGCGGTGCAACGCGCCGACATACCACCATTCCCGTCACCGCCTCCAAGGCCAGCAAGACCTTCTCAAGAGCCTGTTTTCCAGGTAGAATCACTGCTATCACAGGAGGGTTATTCAACAGAACATCTTGATATATGTTGATAGTATGTTTCTTGGCGGTGCCCAGAAAAGCTGGATCATAGCGTGGCCAACAAAAGGAGAGTTGACTAGAGTCAGCCCCGAAAAATATACGTCTCAACTGGGGATAATCATGGCATTGAGGAGGGAATTCAACAATCTTCAAAACCATATCAGTTTGTCCCCTCCCTTCCTTTCGGTTTTTTGTCATGTTGGGGTTCCAAATGTATGCCCCATCACGTACTGTATCTGTGACCCTGCATAGTGAACAATCATGCAAGCTACCCACAATGATGCACTCCCTTTACGTGGCTGTGCTAGGCAAACCACCAACCATCAACCAACAAGCATCATGTCTGACGCCTATTGAAACCTCTCACATTGTTGGAGATTCAAACGCTCAAACATGGCCTCTGTTTGGTGGGTTCAAACCCCATCACCCGCCATCAACCAGTCATATGTTTAGCTAGCTTCAAGATCTTCACACACACACACACACACGCACTAGAAAAGACCTGGATCATTGGAGTGATCTGTCGGGAACTGAATCCCAAAACATGCAATTAAACAGGATTATTGATCCAAGGTGATTTCAGATTGCGGCAAACGTGCAAACAAAATTCATCTGTGCGATTCTCGGCTTAACCGCATGCCATTTCCGGTGAAATAAAATGGTTTGCAGGTACGTGCAGTTGATCAGACTGCATATCCTCTCCAAACATCTGATGAGTGGAGCCGTGGCCCCCTGCATTTAATGACCATACTGGACCATACTCATTAAGTAGAAGTTTTACATCTGCTTAGATGTTACACACACAGACACACGGTTACCGTAGCCATTTCCATTTCGACTCTCTCTAGCCCCACTGGATCCCACTGGCACAGACCTGCTTCTCTTCTTTGGCTCCCTTCACCTCGCGGCGGGGAGCCGCAAAGGATGCGAAATCATTAGATGACAGGGATCAAACTCTTGGAGAAGTCATGTGAACATGAACCTTAACCACTTAACATATTCATGAAAGTTTGCATGAAGATGAATGAAAACTCTTGAAGCACTGGTGAACTCTTGGTGTCCAATTTTTGATGATAAAGAATCACTTTGGGGTCAGATGGGTCAAATTACAATTCACATGAGTTGGGTCAGGGGATTCGGGAATATCAGTAGCTCCGGGATGGCTATGCTGTTTCGAGTGGCTTCTGAACGTTTAAAGAACGCCAGGCACGCCCACATCCAGCCCCCCATTCCGCGCCTGACCGACGACCTCTCGCTCCACTTTCTTCAGACGCTTGGTGCACTGGACAGCAGGGTGTTGCTACAAGGGAAGATGCGTAATGGATCCAAGGGCTACTTAGATGGGCCATTGAGTTAGTTAACTAGCTAGTAAGTGGATAATAATTGGGATACAGTGGCTTATAAGCCAGTTACTACATAACCACTTATATAGCTAATCCCATGACCCATCTAGTCTAAGCAGGCTTTTGAAACCACAGACATATTCACACACCACGACAACACCATGATATTTGGCCGATCCATCATTGAAGCACCGCTTCAAAGCTGGTTCTTTAACCGATCACTTCTTGGCGTTGGATGACGTTCATCCGGGTTTTTGTTCCAGATTTGGATAGGGCGGATAAGGTATCACAATATGTCTTGCACGGAACGGAAACTTCTAAGAAGGTTAGTGCAAACATGTGCAAACCTAGTTCCTACATGCAAGAATGTGTTCTGTTCATATACGTGATTATACGTGAGAGGACCCGCAACAAAACAATCTAACAGAAGCTACGCATCATCTACTGTATATTCATCTATCAGAATCTAGTCTATGATCCTTTGAGCGTCTTTGCTATTCAATATGCAAAAATCTTACTGGTGCTAAACTTTACGCAGGGAATTTTCGGGAATGATCCATCAGTCATCACTAGTTTCATAATCATCCAATTCCTCCATTCGCCTGATCGGCGTCCGCAAAGATCAGCTCCAAGCTGATCGTCTCAATGTCCTAATGCCAAGTGCTTAAGAAATGTTAAGAATACTTCTGTATAGGAACTATAGATGGATTTACTATGAGTAAATTTGAGTAATCAATTTAGTAATCAACTACTTGTTTGATTGTTTTTTTTGAATTATGGATAGTAAACCGGGCGATCAAATGTCCCAATTCAAATATCACCCAACCAGTACGAACATCTACGACATCTAGGGACGATGCTGGAAAAAAATGTAGAATCTCGAACCTGAAACCACGGTCCAGCTTAGATACAATGAACACAAATGAGTATTTTTTTAGCTGTCGATTATGATTATAAATAAGTATATAAGTATTACAGTATATATGTATAATTATATATAGGTATTACAATATTATTGTATATATATATATATATATATATATATTTGCATCTATATAATAATTGTATATTAATATATATATATATATATTAATATACTCGTAACTTCATGGATTACAGTAATGACCTAATCATCTAATCCTGTACACTCCGAGTTTTGACCATGGCACTGAGAATTTTCACAGTGGGAGCTGGGTCCAGTGGAAAACCGTAATCTTTGCTTACACATTTCACCAAACAACATGTTTGTCTGAAAATAGGATACCCTTAAATCCCCTGGCTTATCATCAGATTCTGTATAAATAATGCCATGTTGGTGCCCCATTTTCGGACATAGATTGACATAGCCATATCCCATGGCTGATGGATACTTTCCCATGAAACTATATCTGGTTGGTGGTATACCTACCCCTCTGAAAAATATGAGTTCGTCAGTTAGGATCATTATTCCATTCCCAACTGAATATGGAAAGTCAAAAAAAATCCATGGTTCCAGTCACCACCAACGAGATCATTAACCACTATTAGCGACCATTAACCATCATCAACCATCATTAACCAGGGTTTCATCACCCAGGTATTACCCTCCGGTAAATTAACATAGACCCTGGCAGTCATCGGGGTTGGAAGACTAGTTTCCATTAAAAATTGGCTATTTTCAGGGTCCAACTGTTTATTTACCAGAGGGTAACCATGTATTAACATGTATTAA